>JACCDY010740336.1_pt1 | contig 13548 bp, 16 predicted proteins | sample 7446391 | NCBI WGS metagenome assembly JACCDY01 (sample SAMN15323451, study PRJNA562643) | freshwater metagenome | isolation source: river surface water | place: USA:Blue River Watershed | collected 2017-08-18 | reverse complement strand
CTATTGGTGAACTCAGTCGTCAGGATATTGAGACTCGATTTGGTCTGAAGGAGGTAGCATTTGAAGAGATTTTGGAAGATGGTACTGAGCGCGAATCTGATGAGGACGCCCTGAAGACATTTGTGACCGAAGTGCTGGATGATCGTCGGCGTTTCATGACGCAGACTTATCGTTTCGTCAAGAAGAAAGACGATGTAGTCAGTCCAGTAAATCTAAATCGTCTAATTGATACAATTAAGAATCGTTTCCATCTCGATCCTAAAGGTCGTACTGATCTTACACCTCTATATGTCCTTCGTGGAATTAAGCGAATTATTGAACGTACACAGGCGTTTAATCCTCAATGGGCATCAATTCTCCGATTCTATATGGCACCTCATGAACTTATTGTTAAGCATCGTTTTAATCGCAAGGCATTTGATACTTTGTGTGAGGTTCTAATTGTAAAGAATTGGCAGAGTTGGGTGGTACCTGGTGAACAGGTGGGCATCTTATCTGCTCAGTCAATTGGTGAACCTTCAACACAGATGGTTCTAAACACTTTCCACACTTCAGGTGCATCTACTAAGAGCAGTGTGAGTGGTGGTCTTCCCCGTCTAAAAGAGCTTTTGGATGTGAATCGTGATCCTGTAACCTCTCTTACTATTTATCTTCGTGATGAATATCGTGAGAATAAGGAGAAGGCTCGCGAAGTCAGTCAAGAGCTGGAACTTACCATGCTCCGTGATATTACACGTTCTTGTGCAATTTATTACGATCCTAAGGACGAGACAACTGTTCTTCCTGAAGATCGTTCTCTAATTGAGTTTTATAAACTATTTGAACAGGGTGCAGCTGATCAACAGCTTGCTGGTAAGACCAGTCCTTGGATGATGCGTCTTGAGTTTGATCGTGAGAAGATGTTCAACAAAAATATCAGTATGTATGATGTTGCATTTATCCTACGTGATAAGTTCGAGGATATTGATATGGTATACAGTGATTACAATGCTCAGAAACTAATTATGCGTATTCGTATTCCTGCTCAGGAGAGTCAGGATGGAATTCTCGATTTGAAGAAATTCCAGAACAAACTCTTGAACGGTGTAATTCTCCGTGGTGCAATCGGTCTCAAATCGGTTTCATTCCACAAAGAGAAGGTAACCTTCGGTGCTTTGGAAGAACGTGATGGTGTCTATAAGGCAAATACAGAGTTTGTTCTTGACACTGATGGTTCTAATTTCCTGGAAGTAATGAATCATCCTGCGGTCAACGGTAATAAACTGTATTCGACAAATGTATATGATTTGTATGAACAGCTCGGTATGGAGGCTGCTCGTGCAGGTTTGCTAATTGAGTTCCAGAAGATTTTCGATGAAGTCGGTGTTTCAACTCGTCATCTTTGTCTAATGGTTGATACAATGACACGTAATGGTAAACTTATGTCCATGAACCGTTATGGTATTAATGAGCGTGATATTGGTCCATTGGCCAAGGCATCATTCGAGACAACTTCTGATACTTTATTGAAGGCATCTCTATTTGGTGAAGTCGATCCAATGAAGGGTGTTTCTGCCAATATCATGGCAGGACAACCTCTACGTGGAGGCACAGCGTTCTCACAGATTTTGCTCGACGAATCAGCAGTAATTAATATGTATAAGGGTCTTACACCACTTGGTGCCATGGATGAGGAACCTGATATTGATTATGCGGCGCTTGATCGTCTTGGGGAGGCCAATTATTTGGGTGATGATCCTTGTTCATCTGCTAAATTCCAAATGGCGCTTACTCTTCCTCCTGCTGGACCTATACAGGATGAAGAGGATATTGAACTACATGTACTTGAATAGATTGTGGATAGCACGAGGAACAGCCCTGCAAGCAGGACGCCTAAAAATTAAACTCAATTTATAATTATGTCTGCTGCTAAGGAATCACCTGGTGATCCATGGTCTTTTTTTTCATGGAATAATAATACAAGAATTAATTCATCATTTGTATGGACGGCAAATTTTATTCCATTAGAGGAAACACATATTGCATCTGAAATAGCTGATGCAAAAAATAGTATTGAGACATGTGGTCCACAATATCTATGGAATTTTGCTAAAAAAATTATTAATCCATATGAACTGGTATATACATATAAGAAAGAGAATATTCCTAAAAGTCTTAGTATGCATATACCATTAAGTAGATCATATTTCAAGATGATTGAAATGCTGCAATTAACGGAGTATTTTAAGCGTCGTCCATCAAAAATGTCATTAACGACGGCACATGTATGTGAAGGTCCTGGTGGTTTTATCGAGGCTATTTATGAAATAGCAAATAGGAACAGTATTAAGATAAAGAATACTCATGCAATTACTCTTAGATCGACACAGCCGCATATACCAGGTTGGCGTCGAGCACAGCAATTTTTGCAGCGTCATCGTCAAGTAAAGATTGAATATGGACCAGATGGAACAGGTGATATTTTAAAGAAAGAAAATAGGGATGATTTTATAAGTAAGACAGGTAAGGTTAATATATATACAGCTGATGGTGGTTTTGATTTTACTGCCGATTATTTAGCCCAGGAGAAGAATGTATTTCCTTTAATTGTTGCATCTGTGCATATTGGTTTTTCAGTTCTTGATAATCATGGATTTTTTGTCCTTAAAATTTTTGATCAATTTGAACAAGCGACACAACAATTAATAGCATTTATGGCATCACATTTTAATCAATGGACTATTTATAAACCAGCTACAAGTAGACCTTGTAATTCAGAGCAATATTTCATTGGATATTGTTTCCGTGGATGTAAGAAGTCTGATTTGACCGCCTTGGAACGCTTAATTGAATGTAATCAAATGCCACAGACAATATTTGATGAGATTGAATTAAATCATGAATATAATAAATTACAACAACAATTTGCAATGAATACACAGATTGATTTTTTGAATAAAGCCCAGGAATTAGTATCTAAATGGCATAAATCTTCACCTACAAGTGAGGAATTACAACATTTATGGAATACGATTTTAACAACAAGTCTAAGATTCTGTAAATTATTTAAAATCTATCATTATAATGTGACAGAGGCTAAATGTGATCTTCGATTACCAAAGATATCTGAAGATGAAGAATCTATCGGTTATTCTGTTGTTGGCGACTTGGACGAAATTGTGGAGGCAAAAAGCTCTCTGCCAGGTGTGTACCAACAATCATTGAAGCCTGATGTTGTGTCAGAGAGCCGCGGCCCATCTGTTCCAACATCCGAATCATCCCGTTCAACTGACTCAGATCCTCTCCTGCCAAAATCTTCTTAAAGAGTTCTGGATGTGAAAGAGCGAAATCACCTACTTGTGAACGTATCTCTGCCTCTGTCTTATCAGCAGCAATGAGACGTTTTATAATATTAACATGATCAATAATGTACCGTGCACGAGTTGCAGGGTCAAAATCAAGTGGTCGAGCTGCCGCTTCTGCCATTGATTCTTGGACTGAACGACGATCAAGAGCGGGAGGACGATCCGTAAATGATGCACGGCCATCATCGGGACCAGGTATAAATGGGGGAGGTGGTGTAGACATATTCTTATAGACTATATGTTTTATTTTATTAAATAGCTATCGCACAATTAGAATGTCAGAACGTCAAGTACCTACTGCGGTTCAACCGGATCTAAGTGATCCAGCTATGCAAATGCCTGGACAAAAAGAGGATCCTAATTCAGTTGCCTCTCTAAATACTAAGGCACAGGTTTTGCAGGCACAATCAGTAGCTGATTCACGTTATGATCCACCAGTCCCACCTTCCGGTTCCTCCAAAGCTCCATTCCTCGATTTTGGAGGTGAAGGTGTTGCCCAGGATAATATAAAAACACGAGTAATATTTTTCATTGCCGGACTACTGCTAATTGTCTTCATATGTTGGTATGTTAATCCTAAAAGTACATTTCAAGGTCTAAAAGGTATATGTGGTTTTACATCTGCAATTAAGTTACCGAGAATATTCAGAAGATGAGTTCGGATGAAGAACAAAATTATTTAGGGGCAAGTGATCAAGAAAATGATTATGCAAGTGACGAGAATGCAAATCCTGAAGACGATTCAGAACAATGTGATGTTGATTCTAAATTATTTGTAACAAATCTCACTAATGGTAATTCATTCCCGGGTCAAACTGATTTATTTACATCAATTTCAAATATGAAAAACGTTATTTATATTAATGTATTCCAAAAAGGGGGTCCAGAAGAAGTACATGATACGGCGTTATTAGGTAAATATATACATATTATTGGTCTAATTTGGAAAGCGGTTGGTTATAATCAACCTCTTGATATTCATGAAGAATCGGAGAAAATTCAAGAGGCGGTAAAACAGTTTTTAGAACTGTTGTCGCAACATTTAAAGGAGTATAATTCACCAATACAAAATGAAATGAGAACACAGTTTTTACGTTTACATTTACATTGTTTCCCTTATTGTCTTCGTGAAAAATGTCTTTCCATGGCTTAGATAGAGATGCAAAATAACCAACGGTTAGCGGTTAGGTCCAGTCTACAGTCAAATAATCAGCGTAATACAAGGAAAAGACTTGGATTAAATCAATCATGTCCTACTGGATTTATACTTCGTAAACCGTATTACAGAACAATTAAGAATACTCGTGGATATATTGCTCGTCGAGGAAATAAGAATATAATTGTAAAACCCAAGGCTGGTCGTGTACTTATAAAAGCAGCATGTGTTAAAAATACTGCAAGACAAGGAATTAACTACGCAAGTCCAAGTAATCGTTTAGCTGCACAATTAAAACGTGGTGAACTACTTCGTTTTGGCTATCAATTCCGATTACCTGATGAAAATCGTCATCAAGCCTTAACTGCAGCTATAGATGCATATGGCCCCTTACATGTGTATCATAAATTAGATGCAGTTTCGAAAGTTTTTGCTAATAAGAAACCACAAGCAGCTATGATATTTGCAGCAGATCGTGATTGGGTAGCAGGCAATTTTTCTGTATTTAATATGCCTAAGACAAATCCTATACCAGCATCTGTACCTACACCGGCACCAATAAATATGCCAATGTAAGTTATTATCATACTTAAAACCTCGAGTGGACGAATAGGAATGGCTGATGTTACTCCCGATGGAACCTCATTTAAAATAGGAACAGAATCGGATTATACTCGAATTATTATAATATCAGTGCTTGGCATTATAATTGTTGGAATAGTATTATCAGTAAGTGCTATAGCTGAAGTTAAGAAGAATTGGCCGAAATACCGTTGCAGACCCCAATATATGGCATTGGCCCCTATATTTGGAAACGATACGGCAGAAAATTTTAATTATTGTCTTCAAAATGTGATGAACAATGAGGCTGGGTCGGCTTTGGCTCCAGTTTATAAAGTATTATTTGCATCAATTGCTTCTATTGCACAGCTCTTAGAATCCACTAATAGTCTCCGTCTTCAATTGGCAACACTTGTAGGGGGTATTGTAAAGACTATACAACAATTTGTCGATCGTTTCAATCAATTTGGATTTGCTGTTCGATCAACGGCAATTAGGATAAAATCAATGATGTATCGTGTATATGGTACAATGATGGCAATGATTTATTTAGGAATGAGTGGGATGGTTACTTTAATGAATCTTCCAGAAACTGCATTAGTGAAATTCTTAATGACATTCTGTTTCCCTCCGAATACTCCCATATATGTACATGGCAAAGGGCATATACCTATTGCACATGTAATACCAGGTGATCGTCTTGCTAATGGTTCAATTGTAACAGCAAGATTCTCATTTTCTGCTAAGGGTCAGCAAATGGTGCGATTGGGGCATGTAAGAGTATCGACAAATCATTTCGTTCGTGCACCTGATGGAGGTTGGGTTATGGCTGGTGAACATCCAGATGCCGAAAAAAGTCCAGATTGGGAGCATGGATCTGAATTCCCTCTAATTTGTTTAAATACAGATGATCATACAATACCCTTAGGTGGATATATATTTTCAGATTATGATGAAACTGCGGAGGGTGATGAGACAGCTGCGCAATTTGTTGAGCGTCGAATTAATGGTGAAGAATTTACTCATCGTGTTAAATTCAAGGAGTATGGTGCGACTATTCATCCTAATTCTCTTGTACAAGGTGGACGACTTGCATCTTCAATAACTCTTGGAGAAACATTCCCTAATGGTAATAAAGTAATTGGAACCATTAATAAATTTATAACACAAGCTGTTCAATTACCTGATAGAGATAAAACAATTGTTACACCATCGACACTTGTTTGGTCTGATTATGGACGTAAATTTATTCGTGCAATAGATATTGTTGGATCAAAAATTATTCAATATGATAACCCAATTATTTTCCGAGGCTTTATTGTTACTCCATCAAGCACTATTGTCACTGATTCCGGATTATATTTAAGAGATTATATTGAAGTATTATCGCCTGATACAGAGGAACCATATTCGGCCTACTTACGTACTGCTACGCAGGACGCGGATACAGTAAAAACAACTGTTATAAAGGCTAAATAGATATGGATGAATCGCCTAATGAAGAGAAACCTTCATCCTTTATAAGATTAATAGGAGCCATAATTTCATTTGCAGTCATTATGGCTTTTAGTATGGTATATGCTGATAAACAATCCATTATGGCTAATTGGACCAAAGAGCGATGTAAATTACCAATTATATTGACTTCGTTCATGTATAAACCATCTGATTATGTTGGATCATCATCAGAATTTGCTCAGGATAATTTTGATTTTTGTGTAAAATCATTTGCGAATGCTGCGCTGAAAACAGCAACAGAACCAGCTTTACAGGCTGCAGGTAGTCAAATAGATGCTCAAGGTACAGTCGCACAATTACAGAATTCTATTCGTTTAATGATTGCAAATCTACAAAAAGATGTTGCAAAACAAGTCGGTATTATGTACAATCGTTATAAATTAGGACGAGGACAAGCAATTCGCGTCTTCCAGTACTTGAAATCTGCTATTGGTCGTCTACAAGGTACAATTGGTGCTATTGTATATGTTGCAATTTCATCATTTGTATCTGTTATCAATACTATTGAACTAATTGTTTGGATTACTATTGCTATCATAATTATTTTAACTATATTATTCTTATTGTTGTTTTTCTATTTATTCCCTTTTACACCCATGATTATTATTGTAATTGTAAGTCTTGTAACTGCCGGTTTAGGAACGATGATTGGAGGGGCTGCTTCTGTTTTCTGTTTTGCTCCTGAAACACCAGTAATTATGAAAAATGGTAAGTGTAATCCTATTAAATCATTAAAAATTGGTGATATTTTAATGGATGGTGGAATTGTTGAAGGAATGTTTGAATTTGATGCATCAGAAACACCATTATATAATTATAAGGGTATTTTGGTTAGTGGAACACATTTAGTATATTGTCCAAAAAAGAAAAAATATATGGAGGTTGCGGACCATCCAGAAGCTGTATTAACAAAGACAGTTGTTGATCGTGTCTATTGTCCAATTGTTAGCAGTCGTCATGTTCCGGTACAAAATAAAAACGGTGGTTTATCATTGTTTTGTGATTGGGAAGAGGTATCATCACCGGCGGCTGAAGTTGCCTGGATGGAAAAAGTATGTTCTTGTCTTGGAACTCGACCTGAAGGGTTTGCAGATGAGGCTGCTGGATTTGAGGGAACGACAATTAGGGTATGGAATGAAGAGAAGAAATTGGTACCGATCAATGAAATACAAATAGGTTCCCATATAATTGATGGACAAAATATGGTAAAAGTACTTGGAATTGTTAAACGAAGAGGTAATATTGTATCAGGAATCTCGGATGGTGTTTGGATTGCTCAGAAAGGGTACCGACATTGGAAACAATTCTTCCATCCGGCTAATCTTGCTCGTAGTAATAATACTGAACTATATCATTTAATTACTGATTCCGGCACTTTTACGGTAATGTATGAAGGTATTGCTTATGTAGTTCGTGATGCAACAGAGGTGGGGATAGATCAGATCCGATCTTTAACACCGACAGTTTTATCTGAATTGAATAAATAGAAGAAATGATGCGTCAAGGTTTTTTAGTTACTGGATTGATCCTTCTTGTAATCGCGAGTTTCCTAATGATCTATACCGGCCGTTCTACTGATGGTTTTGTGAGTGGAAGCGTGGTGTCTGGTTTTACTGAAAAATTCATGGATGAATCTTCTGGTTCTCTTGCACAGGGTTTCACATCTTACAATTTAGGTGATGCTGGTGGTTACGGACCCAAATATGAATCAATGGGACCTTTTGATTCTGTCGCTCTCAAGCCCTCTAATGGTGCCAGTGAGTATCGTAATACAATGCCCAATGAGCCCTTAATGGGTCCTGCATTTGAGGTGGGTCCTGATTCTCTTTTCATGTTCAAGAACAATCAGTGCAAGCCTGAGTGCTGTGGTGCTTCTTATGCTTGTGATGGTGGCTGTGTTTGCTCTACACCTGATCAACGTAAGTTAATTAATATGCGTGGTGGCAATCGTACCCATGAAGATGGTTTTTAGACGTAGTCTAAAAACCCTCTACTTTGCGGCAAAGCCGCAATGAAGACGGCTTCTAAGCTTCGCTTAGTAGCCACTATGAGCTTGAGCTCTGCTCAAGCGAAGATGGTTTTTAGACGTAGCTATTATTCAGGAGTTCGAGGTCTACCTTTAGCTGTATTAACTTTAATTGTTGCAACAGTTGGTGCTTCACCAATATCAATAACTGTAAAATCTGCATCATGAAACATGTTTTGATTAACTGGTTCTATAATATATCCTTTCATATGTCCGGTTAATATGCGAATATTATTATCAGAATCAATAATGAAATGGAAGATTGTATTAATGTCTTTTATCATTGCATATAGACGAGTTTTGTCCAGGGTAGAAAATCTATTCATTAAATTTTATAAATGTAATAAATGTTAATGAATAAATTCAATTTTTGAAATACTTTTAAACAATTAGGAATATGGAAACATATGATATTTGTATGGTTGGTTATGGAATAGCAACATTATCAACGTTATTGATATTATCTAATCAAGAGGAACAATTAAGAATAATTATATTTGATCCATATTTTGATGGAGGAAATCTTCGTCGTCGTTATGGAAATGTGAGAAGTAATACGGCATGGAGACAATTTATTGATGCAATTAGTCCGTATTGTTCTGACGAAAATCTTCTCCAAAATCTTCGAAGAAAATTTAATTTGGATGGGGAAACCTGTTTGGAAGATTTAGTAAATTCATTCCTAAAAGTCTGTCAACACAAAATCAAAAATCTTCCAATTCTTCGATGTGATCTTGTGAAGACAATTAATGAAGATTCTTTGAATGGTGGGTGGATTATTAATAATTCAGTGGCTTCAAAAACAGTGTTATTAAACTATGGAGCACATCCTAAAAGTCTTAATTATGCCAAGCCAACTCTACAATTAGATGCTATATTAAATGGTAATCAATTACCTTGTAAAAGAGGTGATAAAGTTGTTATATTTGGTACTTTGCATAGTGGTGTACTTTGTATTAATAGACTATTACATGAAGGTATAAATGTAGTAGCAGTTCACAAAGGATATTCACCATTTATATATGAACGTGATGGAGCATATGATGGATTAAAAAGGGGCAGTGCTCAAATAGCAGATTATTTAATATATAGTTCAGTTCAATTTATCTCATTAAATGATCAAGAAGCTGTAAATAGACAATTAGAGACATGTGATTGGGTAATATATGCATGTGGTTTTACTCGTTCATCAGAAAATATAACTGTGACTGATTCTGATAATAAGATAATTGATATTACAAATTATGATTCAGAAACAGGTAAAATTGCTGGAAAATCTAATTTATATGGATTTGGTATAGCATATCCTAATAGTAATATTATTGATGGAACAAAATATTATGATGTTTCATTACCAGCGTTTATAAAACATATAGGGAGAAATATAAATAATATATTAAATACTGTGAAAACGGAAAAATAATAAGTCAGATTAGAGAAGAGTATGAATAATAATAGGAACACAGGTTTTCTCAATAATTCTCCGGCGAGCCCCATTATAAATAATGTGAATAATGCTCTTGGATCAATAAAGAACACCACACAAAATTTGACAAGTGGGGTGACCAATGTTGCTTCAAATGTTGCATCTAATGTTGCGAATACAGTGACTGAAACAACTGGATTTACTGGAACAGTTCCAATTATGTTAATTGTATTATCTGTTCTTTTTGTTGCAACATTGATAATTGTTTATTTCTTTTATGATAAGATTCGTGATTTAATTCCTGATTCAATTCGTATGATTTTTGGTGGTGGTGATATGGCTCGTCCTCCGCCACCACCTGCACCTATGCCAGTTGTGAAGCGTCCTCCAACAAATGTTGAACCTGAACCAACACCGGCTTCAAGCGTTGAAGCGATCTTACCAGGAAAGAAAGAGGTATTCAATGTAAGTTCAAACCGTTATACATATGGTGATGCCGAGCCTCTTTGTCGTGCATTAGGTGCGCAATTAGCGACGTATGATCAGGTGAAGGCGGCATTTGATGGTGGTGCAGATTGGTGTAATTATGGCTGGACTAAGGGACAATTAGCAATGTTCCCAACTCAGAAAGAGACGTATGATAAGTTACAGGCTGGTCCAGAGGGTCAACGTCAGGCGTGTGGCAAAGTCGGTCTAAATGGTGGTTTCTTCGATAATCCTGAATTAAGATTTGGTGTTAACTGTTATGGTATGAAACCCAGCCAGAGCAAACATGATGCAGCTGATCAGAGTAAGGGAATTCCTATAAGTCCGGATGCACTTGATTTTGATAAGAAGGTATCACAGTACAAGGCTGATGCTGATAACATCGGCATTTTACCGTTTAGAACAGGAGCATGGAGTTCTTAAATTATACGGAACAACATGTATAAGTTTTACCTGCAATAGGATTTCCAACACAACCTCCTGTTTGATATGTACAAACATTATCGGGGAAATAATAATTAAAAGTACCAAGTTGATTAGCACAATAATTACACATCCATGCACAACCTGTACCAGATGAAACTGTAAACTGTATACAATTATTTACTGGTTTTATACCAATTTGGGTATAATTTTCATGGGAAGCATTTATTGCAGTAAAGAATGTTAGAATAGTAGTAATATATTTAAACATCTGTAATTATACCTATAATGCATTTCTTTATATACTAATCACGATCATTTGATTGTTCATATTCTTCAGGGGTCATTTTATCTGTTTTTTTAATACGACCTTTAGCATCGACTGTAAGAACACCTTCAAATAATAAGCGTTCAATCTCTTCTTCCTTGGCCTTACGTTCTTCTTCGTCATATCGTTTGATAAATGGACTATTCGTAATATCAATCAGGCGATATATGAAATATGCTAAATTGTTCCAGAAATAGTCTCGAGCGTTCAAAGAATTAAATAGGGCCTCATTATTAAATTTTTTGCTATAGTAATTACTAATTGCAATATCTTGAAATTTTTGATCATATTCTTCTCTATCTTTTTGTGAATTTCTATGTTTTGGTCCAGGGATAATTAGACGATTACCATAATGTTGTGAATATTCCTTGTCAATTGTATATGCCCATATCATTATTTTACCAGTAAGTTCATTTAAACTGAGAGTAAACATATAACCGCTACGATCGTAGTCTTTAACAATCATATCAGTTAGATCCAAAAAATAATCACACCGCCTACAATCACGAGTCCAACGATCTAAATATTCATATAACCATGTGTTCCATGACTTAAAGGAATAATGATTAACAAAAGCTTCTACACATGGTCCAACATCATCTTCGTTTATATTGAAAGACATATTTGCTTGTATTGAATTGAAATCTAAATGTAAAATTAACAATCTGTTTAGACCCACTACTGTGTAACAGGAGGAGGCGCAGGTACAACAACCATTTCTCTCTTTAATTGTGCATTTGTAACTTGTTTTCTATTTTCTTTAATATAACGAATAATTGAATCTGTTTCATCAGGGAAACGAGCACCTTTAGCACGGAAATAATCATGCAATAAAGATTCCAAATTTATGAAAGTAAGAGGAGCTGGATGTTTTTCTTCAATTAATTTGACTGTGCCGCCGGCAATTTGAATAATTGCATTTTTCATACGAGTTTGATCAAGTGCTTCAATAATTTTTTCTTCATATGCATCTTTCATTTTACGCGCATTAGTGGTTTGCTGTTGAAATGATTTTGCAAGAGTATCATAATGCACATAATGTCTAACCCATTTATTAAAATCTTGAGGTATAATTGTCTTATTTTCAGAAGCCGATACTGTAGTTGGTACTATCGCATCAACAGCCGGAGGAGTGTTACGTGACGATGACAACATTTATACTACATCATTTCATATAGTTTTTAATGGTCTGCTTGTTCGCACCCTTTGCATTTTATAGTTTCAGATACACCAGGTCGACCCATACGGAAAAATACAATTAAGAATGTCGATATTGTTAATAATATCATTGATACAATGACAATTACAGTCATAATTATATAAGGTAAGAATCGATCCATAATATATCCAATCATGGGATCAACTATAAATACTTGTAACCATTGTCGCGTTTCTTCAGATTTAAAGGATACAACAAGATTTTCAATGGTTTTTTGAAGCCATGCGTGCTTTGCACTCATATCTGTGTTAGTATAGTCTAAATTATAGACTGCTTTAGGCGCAGAATGAATAGACCTGCTCCATCAATACAAACTGAAAATAAATGGGATTTTCTACTACCAACTCAAGTAAAGTCTACTGATTCTACTGGTAAACACATAGTGTCATATAGCTTTCCTATTACTAAGGCACCTGCATATAGTGAAGTTATAACATCTATATTAAGTCAATTATCACATACACTATTTACTCCGGCAATAATTAATAGTTATTTATTGGACTTTTATAATGCATTTTTACGAGTGCATAGCCATAGATTTGCAAAGAATTATACACCGGCACAATTAATTAAAGTATCAGATCATAAGTTTAATACGACTCATATTACTGGCTCTGAAGACGAAGAATATAATATAACATTAACTCCTGGTAAGGTTGATATAACTGGTAATCGTTTTATTATTAATTGGAATGTTATTGCTGAAAGTGTGAAGATTCAGTTAATTGAAGAATCAGACGAAGAAAAGTTGGAAGAGGTTGATGTAACAGGCCTTGTTACTGAGTCTGATGAAACTAAGGGTGATTTTCTCCGGCGTAATTCATCTAAGACAAATCCTGACACTGCCGAGGCTAAAAAACAGTTGGAACGGGCTAAATTAAAGGTTCGTATTGCAAAATTAAAGGCCGAACGGGCTATTGAAAAATATGTGATGCGCTACGGACCAATAGATCCGGCTCTTTTGGACTCAGATAGCGATAATGATAATTCTTAAAAATCCGCTCATACTACAACAGAGAACAAATGACTGATTCCATTCTAATGATTGTCGGTGTCTTAGT
>JACCDY010099098.1_pt1 | contig 13558 bp, 14 predicted proteins | sample 7446391 | NCBI WGS metagenome assembly JACCDY01 (sample SAMN15323451, study PRJNA562643) | freshwater metagenome | isolation source: river surface water | place: USA:Blue River Watershed | collected 2017-08-18 | reverse complement strand
ATTGTCGTTTTGGTAATATAATTAATAATTTTACTTACAAATACATATAAAAATTTTGTAAAGATTATTATATGCATATAGAAATTATCCAAAGTAGTTTGTTTATAAGTTTGTTAGAATCCTTTTCCCAGATAAATCTTAAAAATAATAATGTTTTATTCGGTATACTTGGGTATAGTATATTGGCTTATTTTTTATATTATATATATGAAAATATAGAATTAAGTACTTTTAATATCACTTGGTCATCAATTAGTATAATATCGGCAACTATAATTGGTTATTTTTTATATTCGGAAAAAATAACTAATTATAAAATTATAGCAATTCTATTAGTTATATTAGCAATTTATTTTTCAAATTTAGAACATTAAGTGCGTAAAAAGGTAAAAACTAATAAATATATATATCTTAACAATGCCTAGACTTATTAATCTATTACCAGAAGATGCTATTATACCTAGTCAACGTTATGCTCTTATAACAATTGTTGGACCACATATGACTCAAAAATGTGATGTATGGGCCATGAAAGTAAGAGGTATTTGTGATACATTAGAAGCTGCAAAAGAACTTTCTAAAAAAATTATGAAATTCGATAATGATTTTGATATTTATACAGTTGATGTTGGAAAATTTTTTCCATTGAATATTTCTCCGGATCAAATGACAAATGTGGAATATCAAAATGAAAAACTTAATGAATTAATGAAGAATTATATGGAAAACAAAGAAAAGGCCAATGAATTATGGGAAAAGAGAAAGTCTGAAATGGTTCAAGAAGCTACTAAAGAAGGAAGTAAAGAATACCAAGAAAGCCCAGAATTAGTATATAAAAAAATTACAGATTTGGAAAAGTTACTTCGAGAACAACGAGAAATTTTTAATCTTTTTTCAGAAGAAGAAAAATCTTCTGTTTATAAAAATAAACAATCAATGTAATAAATTATTGAAACAAAGTGTCAATATGAACTATCATTTCATATGTAATATATAAATATATTTCAGTATATAATTCTTGAAGATTTACCATTGGAGTATGAAGCATAATTCTATCATATTCTTCTTTTGAATACGTTTCGTATATTTTATTTAAATTTGTATTAATCTGTACCTTTTTTTTCATTATCTACTTTTTACTAAAGTTTTTTTAGTTTCTAAATTAACTATACCAATATTTTTTTTAGAAATAATTACATTATTCGTTTGTTTAATTAAATTAGTTCTATTTATATCACAATTTTGATAAATATTTCTTTTCCATTTATCAATAGTTCCAATATTTGAAGTATCCATTGTGATATTTCCTAATCCACTTCCACCCATTTGGTTATTTTTTTGAGATAATAAAGATTCTTTATTGGTCAAAATTTCAACATTATCATATTTATCTCTTTGTGTAGCATAATCGTTACCTTTTAAAATACCCTTGTGATCAGTTATCAAATTAACTTCTTTTAAAGTTTCTTTTGGAATATCTCCAAATTTATTTGTAGACATCTTAATAATAGATTGTAAATTTATACTATTGTCATGTTTATCAATATAGTCTTGTCTTTTAGTATCTTTTGGTTCATTCGTATTATATAAAGCATGATGAGTTGTACCAGTTATTTTTTGATAATCTAAATGATTAGAAGTAGAATTTCTTTCTTGTTCATTTATATAAAATGAGTTCATTAAAATATGAGTATTATCACCATACATGTCTATGCCTTTTAAATTTAATTGTGTATCAGTATCAAGTATAGTTTTAGTAGTTTCTTGGAATGTTGGTATTTGGTATCCAGATTCATTTTGTGAAGCTACATTTCCAAAATATTCAGAAATATCTTGTCTATTAGTATCTTTAAAATTAAAATTTTGTTGCAAAGTTGGCCCAACAGCTGCTCCAGGGCCTGTAAATAACATGTCTTTTGTTTTTTCATAAGACATATCTGGTGTATTTTTATTAACAATACCTAATAAACCTCTAGTCGAACCTTTTTGTCCTTCTTTAAGTCTTCCTTCATAAGTTAATTTTGGATTACTTCCAGTTCGTAATTCATCAACTGATTTTTGAAAATTTTGACTAGTAGGATTATAAATTGTACCAGCAATTGGTGCAGCTACATTTTGAGAAGAAAAAGGTTTCTCACCTTGTTTAAATTGTGATGCGATAAATCTAGATGTATCAATTGTATTAGTGAAAACTGGAGCACCATATATATTTTCTTGTTTTAAATCAAAAAAGTTTTCTACTTCTTTTTTTGATTTTCCTAAACTTTTTGCACCAGTATAATTATCCAAAGTTTGAACTGTTTTAAATGTTTCAATATTTTGTTTAACACTCCCTCCAAAAAAAGGAGTCATATTTAAATGGTCTGTTTGATAAGACAAACCTGTTAAAGGGTTAATATTATCTATTTTTTCTGTAACTTCTGAAAATGGAAGTTGAACTGATTTTTCAAAAGAACTATTGTCAAAAGAAAACATAGCTGCTTGAGAAATATTTTTTTCTTTATTTGCCAATTTATTGTTAAAATTGCTATAATTATACTCTTGAGTAATACTTACAGGATTCACCTTTGTTATGGCTATGTTATTAATTGCACCATAAGTATTATAAAGAGGTGGTATAACACCAGTTGAATCTGGATTTCTACTTTTTATATAATTTTCTGTTGATTTTTCTAAAATTTCCTTATTAATTTCGTTAACTTTATCCGAATGATAAATATCTTGAGAATTAGATATTTCATTTTTACTTATATTATCATTAGATTTATTATTTGAATTTTTTAAATAATAACCTAAAGACATTACAAATGCAGAAATTAAAAAGCCTTCCATTTTTATATTATTATTACTTATGAAAAAAATATATTATAATTATTTAGGCTTTAACAATTGAAAATTCATCACCATCAACAAAAGATGTAATTGGGACTACTTTATCCATTGTATAAACTCTTTTAGAATAACATCCAGTATTTTTATCTTGAATAAGTGGTTCTGGAGCTGTTTCTGTTGTTGGTACTGCTAATACAGGAATTCCTCCTAAAGCTGTAGTAACAGCTTCTTTAACTTTTTCAGGAACACCAGCTTCTGGTACAATAGCTTGTTGTGCCAAATCAGTTATAGCACGATTACTTTCTTCAGTTGTTGTTGATTTCATAGCAACATCAGCAACTTTAGATACTTCTACAATATCAGCACTAGAAGATGATAATGCTGCATTAGCTAAAACTTTAATGGCATCTTCTGGTGTTTTTACTTCTTCTTTGGAAGTTTCAACTTGTTCCAATGATTCCCATAAAAGTCCTGTGTTAACATAATTGGTAATTACCAAAAATGTAAATGCCACAAAAAGAGAAACTGATGGATCAAATTTAGCAATCCATAAAATTAAACTAAATATAAATAATCTAAAATAGATATTTGTAAATAATTTCAAAACTTGTGGTGGAGGTTTAGGTGCTAAACTAGAAGCATATAAAAATAAAACAAGATATACTATAGCTCGAACTGCGTCATATTTGTTATAATGAAGTCTTAAAAAAGAATCGATTTTTTGTAAAGTTTCATTCATTTTGTAATGAAAGTAAAGTAGTTGTTTACTTTTATTACAATAAAAAATTTATTTTTATTACAATAAAAAATGTTTAAAAAACAATTAACAATTAACATTTATTATAAACTTCTTTAATTATTTTTCTAATATATTTTCTACATATTTTGTCATCTGCAAATCCAATAATTAAATGTTGTTCTAATTGTTTTATTATTTGTGATGTAGTAATTGTATCAATATTTGCTGATCTAATAATTTTTGTAATAAGATTTTCAAAATCTTTTTTATTAGCATCAATAATTGTTATAATACCCTCTGGTTTTTCAACTTTTTCTAAGTCTGAACTCCATTTTAATTTATTAACTGACTTCTTAGGAGAAGACTTTTTAACTGACTTCTTTGGAGACTTCTTGGGAGACTTCTTAGGAGAAGACTTTTTAACTGACTTCTTTGGAGACTTCTTAGGAGAAGACTTTTTAACTGACTTCTTTGGAGACTTCTTAGGAGAAGACTTTTTAACTGACTTCTTTGGGGATTTTTTAGAAGACTTTTTAACTGACTTCTTAGGAGACTTCTTAGGAGAAGACTTTTTAACTGACTTCTTAGGAGACTTCTTAGGAGGAGACTTCTTATGAGAAGACTTTTTAACTGACTTCTTTGGGGATTTTTTAGAAGACTTTTTAACTGACTTCTTAGGAGAAGACTTTTTAACTGACTTCTTAGGAGACTTCTTAGGAGAAGACTTTTTAACTGACTTCTTAGGAGACTTCTTAGGAGGAGACTTCTTAGGAGAAGACTTCTTAGGAGAAGACTTTTTAACTGACTTCTTTGGGGATTTTTTAGAAGACTTTTTAACTGACTTCTTAGGAGAAGACTTTTCAACTGATTTCTTAGGAGACTTCTTAGGAGAAGACTTTTTAGAAGACTTTTTAACTGACTTCTTGGGAGACTTCTTAGGAGAAGACTTTTCAACTGACTTCTTTGGGGATTTTTTAGAAGACTTTTTAACTGACTTCTTTGGAGACTTTTTGGATGATTTCTTAAGAGAAGATTTTTTGGATGACTTTTTAACTGATTCTGATGGTTCAATAATTTTAGATTTAGATTGTTCAAATAAATCAGTAAATAGTTCATCATTTATAGAAGGTTCAGATTGATTTGATAAATCTTGTATGTCAAATAAATCAGATAATTCATTTTGTATAATAGATTTTTTTGGGTTTTTTCTAAATCTATCAATAGATATTTTAGAAGTATATAAAACTAAATCTTTTGTATCTATACTATTTTCGTTCTCTTCACTTAAAGATTTAGAAATTAAATCAGATGATTCTTTAATTTCATTATCTTCATCGTTTTCAATAAATTCTTTTGATTTTATTTGTTTAGTAGGAACTTGTTGTTTTTGTAATTCTCTCTTTTTTTTTTGATCTTTTTTAGCTAATTCATAAAAATCAATTTGTGAAACTATATCACTATCATCTGTGATTTGAATTGATTCCGGTAAATCCGGAATAGCATAATCAGTATTTGATAATACTTCATTTTTATCTTGATCAATATTGATTTCTATATCTGTAATATCAAAATCAAAACTAGGTAATTCAGGTAAGTTTTTTGGATCAAAAGACATATTTAATTTAAAGATAGATAAAAAAATTTAAAAATTTAAAAAAATTACAAGAATAATAGTTGATAAAAATATCAAACATAAAATTAACAAGTTATTATCTGATTCTTTAGTAAAATTGTTAATTTCATCATTTTGTATTTTAATTTTAAAAAATTGAGAACCATTTCTTTGTAAAATTGGCTGAAGTGTCGTTATTGGTAAGTTATACATTTATAGTTATATTAGAATAAGACAACAAATTATTTTTCTTATCATTTATTCTAGTTTTATAATTATTAAGTTGTATAATAAAAATCTCTAATTGCGAACTTGTTAAATTATCTTTATAATATGTAAATTTAAGATTTTCAATACCTATTTTAACTTTATCTAATTCTTCATTTAAAATTGATAAATCATTTCTATCTAAATGATTAGTAATAAAATTATCAATTTCTAAAAATATACTTTTAATTTCTTGAATAGTTTGTAATCTACTATCATTTCTTATAAATCTTTTAAGACGACAAAAATAACCATTATCTAAAGATATTGAACCATTTTTGCTTTTTTTCAATTTGTCATTTTTTTGAATTTTTCCTAAAATTTTTAGATTAGTAAATAAATTATCAGGAATCATAAACGTATGTATAATAATTATAACTATAACTATATATTATATTTAAAAAAAATTATTCAACAAATGTTATCTAATGAAAATAAAGATACTGATAAAATTAACGATTTATTAGAACAATTAAAAATATACACTAATAAATTACAAGAAGAAATGAAATTAGAAATAGATAATGTTAAAGATACTAAAATTAATGATGTTATACCTAGTTATATGTTTTTTGATGAAAATATACAAAAAACATACGGTATATGTCCAGTATTATTTGAATCAACTTTAGAAAAACAAAAATGGTTAAATTCTACAAAAGATAAGGGAAATCTTTTTTATATACAAAGAGATTACTATTTAAACAATAATGATTTATTTTGTTTACAAAATAAATTAGATGTAATTAAGAATGATCTTTTTAATTTTCATAAAGAATACATGGTAAATGATGATTTTACTAAATTGTATTCGTGTATTAGTATTTTTACAACTTATTTTAAAGTTCCTTGTAAAAGTAAAAGAATAAAGTATAGATTCAATACTGGTGTTAATATTCTTAGTGAATTGATAAAAAAAACATCTTTGCCTTTGCATATCTATATATCTATACTTTTACATGAAAAAATAGATACAATCATAGAATATGAATCACTGATACCTATTACCTTAGAATCTAATTATTATAATATATGTTCTAAAAAATATAATACTTTAATAAAAGATTTTCAAACATACTCTATAGATTATAAAAAGTTGAAAAATAATATACAAAATAATATAGAATATATGAAGATTTTAGAAGGGTTACATATAAAAAATAATTTGTCTACTTAATAATATGGGTGGTTTTCAGTTAATAATATACAATGAAAAAAATCCTTTAACTATGGATTATATTAAAGCTTTTATGATTCAAAATCATAGAGGACCAGATGATTCTAATATGTTAACAATTTCTTCAGAAATAATACATACTAATTCTAAATTTTTATTAACTAAGCATAAATTGCAAACTTATATATTACAAAATTATACTTTTTTATATAAAAAATTAAATATTCATGATAGTACTTATAATTCTTTACAACCATTTGAAGATCCAATTAAAAGTAATTTGGTAAAATATCCAGATTTAAAAAAAAGACCATTAAGATATTTGATGGCGAATGGTGAAATATATAATTACAAAAATCTAAAAAAAGATAACCAGTTTACTGATAAAGATTTATTATCAGATAGTGACGTTGAAATTATTATGCCAATGTATATTAAACATGGCATTGATAATACTTTGAATAATTTAGTTGGAGATTTTTCATTTGTAATACTTGATAATCCCAAAACATATTTTTATGAAAAAGAAACAAGAATTATAGCTGCAAAAGATATTTTTGGAACCAAAAGTATGTATCATGTTTTAGATAATTTAAATAATACTTTTATATTTGTATCAGAATTGAAATCTTTACCAATTAGTTTATTAGAAAATAAATCGTATAAAATACAAATATTTCCACCAGCTAGTTATTATTGTTCTTTACAGAAACGTTATATAAATTATTTTCAATGGGAATTATACAAAAATTTTAAAATTATAACTAGTGATCCAAATACATTAGATTCTATATATAAATCCTTACAGACATTATTTTTCAATAGTATAATAGATACTATAGATTTATCTTTAAATTTTGGAATTTTATTATCAAATGGTTTTGGTAGTATTTTATTAACAGCTGTTATAGTTGATTATTTGTATACAAATAATTATAATAACATTATACATCTTTTTAGTATTAATACAGAAGATTTTAATTATGCTAGAGACTTTGTTTTTTATTTGGAAAACAAGTATAATATAGTTTTACATCATCATAATGTTTCTTTAATTGATAAGGACATTATACAATCTGATTTGGATGATATTATTTATACTTTAGAAACAAATGATTTAGAAGTTATTACCCAAGCAATACCAATGTATTATCTTTTAAAATATATTAAAGAATTTTGTACAGATGTTAAAATTTTATACACTGGGGATTTTTTAAATTTATATTCTAATGGTGATTCCCCAGAATTGATACAAAAAAATTCTATTACAGCTTTAAAAAATTTATATAAAACTTCTTTATTAAGAACTGATAAAATCAGTAATAGATGGTCATTTCAAATTAGGCATCCTTATTTAAACAAAGATTTAATTACTTATATTTTACAATTACATCCAAAATTTAGAACAAAAGGATATTGGAGTATTGGTCAAGAAATTGATAAATACATGTTTAGAAAATCTTTTCAAAAAGATGTATTAGGTTATGAATTAATACCTGATAAATTCTTATGGGTTAAATCTTCTTCATTTTCAGAGTCAATTAAAAGTTTAAATTTTAATTTAATAGAAGAAATATGTAATGAAATTTATTTAAAATTTTTTAAAAGAATTATTACTTGATATTATTCACTTGTGTTATGATTAAAATTTAATAATATGTTCTATAATCAAATGATTCTAGTTTTAGGTAACAATATTGAAGATATTTTGGAATCAATATTTAGACATATTTGTCATGATAATATACAAAATATTGTATTTTTTTCAAATAACAAAAAAGATAAAAAAACATGTATAGATATGTATTTGCAAAATAAACATAATATACAGCAATGTATAAATGGTACTATTATATTTAACAAATATTTAATTGGTAATAAAAATATTATATCCATAATTGAACTAACTAATCAAACTATACTAAAACAAAATACAGATAATACTTTTGTTTATACTAAGTGTATTTATATGAATAATAAAATTAAAAATTTAATAAATTTTCACAAAAATTATGATAAAATTATCATAGCAAAAAGTAAATACAAAACAAGTAGTAAAAATTTATCTAATTTTGTTTCGGAACTTGGCAAGAATCTGATACTTTATAACCATAATACATTAAAAGAGTAGCTATAATTGGAGCATTTCCGTCAGTTAGATCAACATTATAAGGAAGACCAGCAACTCTTGCCATTTTTAAAAGTAATTCTTCTTTTGGTCCTTTCAAATTATTATTTAATTCTGCGTATGAATATCTTAAAGTTTCTTGTAATTTGTTTGCATCATTTTCAAATAATGCCAACAAATCTTTTAAATTTATATCTATACACCCTGGATAAATATCTGAACTACTTTCAATTAGAGTGGCGTCACTTATTTTAACTGGTGTTCCTAAAAGAGTTTGATATTTTGTATTATTTTTGTAGAATGGACCTTGTTGGTAAGATTCTAAAATTTTTCTACCACTTAATAAATTAGATCCAAGAACTAATATTATAGCTCCCAAAATAGCTAATTGAAAATCTATTTCTGATATAAATGCTAAAAGTGTAATAAGTACAATTTTTATAAACGTATTATCAAACAAATCTCCAATATAAGAAGGAAGTTTTGGAGAAATATTTGCAGCATATAGTATAAGGATGACTTTTAATGGTGCCATAACATAACCATTTGATAAAAGTTTTCTAACATCTAATTCCATTGATTTTATTGTATCCATAATTGTGTTATTTAATACAACTAAAAAAAATTTTTAAAATAAGTTAAGAAAAATGATTTGTATATGTTTCTAAAAGTGTTTCTTCAAAATCTTTAACAAATTTTTGATAATTGCATATATTATTTATAAATTTATTTTTAACTGTTTTTTTTAAGTCAGTAAGTTTATCTAAATTATTACTTAACCATTTAATTTTTTCTACAAATTGATCTTCTGATGTTACAATATATTCTTTTAAATCACTATAATACATCAAACTACTTGTAACATTTTGATGATGATATTGTCTAACAGAATCAAATAAAGTAACAACAGGAACACCCATGGCCAAAGATTCACAACTAGTTGTTGTACCACTATATGGATTTGTGTCAACAGATATATCCATTTTGTTATAATCAGGTAAATGATCAGTATAAGTATCACTATAAGGAATCATAATAACTCTTTTAAATATTTCCGGATCTTTCCATGTTTTTTCAAATTGTGTTTTTAAAGACGGAGTTAAAAATTCTTTATTTTTAATAATAAATCTAACATTTGGACATTCTTTTAATATTCTTTCCCATAAATAAACTAGTTTATTGTTGATTTTGTTATATCTATTAAATGTACCAATAGTAAGATAATTATTTTTAACACATGGTTGTATATCCAAAGGAGGTAATCCAGATAATTCTAAAGCAGGAGTATAACTTAAAAAACAATTTTTAGTAAACAATAATTTTTCAGTATAATATTTTTGCGTACTTTGTCTAACAATGTTGTCTGGCCCTGGTGTTTTACCATCTGAATCTGCTATACGGTCTGTAATATGATAATCCATATTTAAAAGACCTGAAGTATTTGGATAACCACAATAACTAATTTGTATAGGAGCTGGTTTTAAAACAAATGTATCTAAACGATTATCTCCTGTCTGACTGGCTAAATCAAATAAAATATCAATTTTGTCACTTATTATTTGATCTCGTAATTGTGTGTCTGAAAATCCTTTACACAAAATCCAATTAATATTTGGAAATGTACTTTTTATACTTATAATTTTCATAGAATAACAATAAATATCAAATTTATCATAATTAATATATTTTAAGATACAATGTAAAAAGTAACTAACTGGGTGGTAAATAAAATCTCCACTTACAAACCCAATTTTTAATTTGTCTTTAACTGGATTTTTTATAATATAATCAGGTATACTTTTTTTATAATCTTTTATCATGTTTGGATAAAATTTATTTATATCTTTATGAGATTTTGCTATATACATTGGATCTTCTAACATATTAGAAATATAATGCAAATCAAGTAATTTATTCTGGTAAGCTAAAGAAAGTGTTGGTTTATGTTTTAAAGCATTATTATAACATTCTATTGATTTAACATAATTAATTTCATAACAATAAGCTAATCCCATATTCATATTCACTGATGCCAATAGCATACTTGAATCAGTACTAATATGTGATTCTTTATAATGTTTAATAGATTTTTTATAATGTTCTATTGCTTTATCAGTGATACGTAATTCTGTAAAAACAACACCAATTTGATTATGAACATCTGGATCATTTGGAAGTAATTCGAGTGCTTTATAAAGATAATATTTTGACAAATGTCTATCTTGAATACCATAATAAATCACACCTATGTAATTTAAACATTTAACTTTGAATTGAGTAATTATTTCTTTATTTGTATCGTTAATTGGAGTTAAATTAAGTATACCATAACAAAGTTTAAAATGTTTCAAACTATTATCTAAATCATTAGATCTATAATAAGAAAATCCAAGATTAAATTGAACTTGATAATCACAAGGATCTATCATTAAAAGTGAACTAATAAGTGTGACATTTTCTTTAGGATCACTATTAAACATGGAAATTAACAAAATAACAATTTTAAATAATTCAACCGCTTTTGGAAATAATGGATCAACTGTAAATATTTTTTGTAATCTAGCAATACTAGTATACAAAACATTTTTTTCTTGTGTTGTAAAAGGTTCTCTTGGTGTATATAACCCAACTGATCTAGCTAATAATTCAGCATTTATATAATAAATGTTAATAAGATCATTTGAATATCTTTGAAATTCAAAAGGATTAAGTTTGTCACATAAAGAAATGATTTCTAAAGACTCTTGTATACATTTACTATATAAATTTGAATCAACAACTCCTTTCATTGATAATTCTTGAGCTTTATCATATTGAGTTTGTATATATTTTATATTTTTCAAAATATTATCATTCATATTGTTCACTATAAAATTACTATTACAAATTATTTTAATGGGTATAAGTAAACGCTCTGTTTTTTCAATTATTAAAAGTAATTTAAAGTTAAATAAATATTATAATAATATGGCAATTAATACTAAAGTATCTTCTTTATTATCTAGACATCAACCTGTGCAAAGAACTCCAGATTGGTATACGGCCAGAAATACCAAGATAACAGCAAGCGAAGCTGCTAGTTGTCTTCCTTTTACAGAAATGTTGTGTAAAGACTATTTGTCTGCTTTTAATCAAACATTTAAAAATTACAATGAAAACAAAACTTTAAATAGTTATAAAAAAAAATCAGAGTATATAATGGATAAATGTATGTCTTTTCATGGTAAAAATACTTATAAAGATTCTGTTTATACATTACATGGTAAAAAATTTGAAGAAATAGCGGTTAGATTTTACAAAAAATTATACAATACAGATGTTTTAGAATTTGGTTTATTAACTCATCAAAATTATCCATGGTTAGCTGCTAGCCCTGATGGTATAACACCAAATGGAATTATGTTGGAAATAAAATGCCCTTATTCTAGAGAAATTAAAGATTGCCCTCCGATTTATTATTGGGTTCAAATGCAAATACAATTAGAAGTTGCTGATTTAGATCAATGTCATTATTTAGAATGTGAAATTAAAGAAATTACAAAAGAAGAATTCTTAATTGATAATGATACTAGCACTTTTATTGAAAAAGGTATTGTTTTACAAAAAGGAAATGAACATGTTTATATTTATCCTCCAAATAATTTAAACAAAATAGATGAATATTTAGAATGGTCTGATAAATGGAAAAATTTAGATAATAGTTTTAATCCAACTTTTTATAAAATTTATAATTATAGTTTGTTAACTATTACAAGAAATAAAGAATGGTTTGAATTGGTAAAAGATTATTTAAAAGAAACAATTGATTTTATTAGAAATTTACAAGAAAAAGAAGAATTATTTCAACAATTTCGAATGGATACTAATAAGAAATATTTAGAAAAATATAACAAAACAGAATGTTTGATTGATTAAGAAATATTTTTTTGTATCTTAATAATATAACAAATGCATGTGACTTTGAAAAAAAGACATATCAAAGGTTATATTAGATTTCCAAATAGTCATGGTAAAGATGATATTTTAATAGGTTGTTTAGATAATAATAATAAATTGTATAGATTAAAAACACCAATTGTTTGTCAAAAAACAGATACATCTTTCCCAGAAATCAAATATAATTCTTCTATTTTGTACAAAGACATTTTAGTTAAAAAATTATTACAATCTCCATTTGTTGAAAATAACCCTGGTATAACAACTGAAGGTAGTGATTTATTATTTGATCCTTTAAGTGATAAATTTATAAGTATTGATAAAATAGAAAATACAAATAAATTCGATAAATTACCAGCTATTAATAATTCATCTTTAGCTGCTATTATTGTTGATAATGTAAAAATACCTAAAAAAATTTTAGGTTATACTGATGTTTCAAATACTAGTAAAAAATTTCGAAAACCTATTTTGATAAATACAGTTAATATTGATGATCCAGATGAAATAGTTCATGTTCCCAATGTGGATTTATCTAATCAAGATTCTTGGAAATGGTGGGATTTACCTCCTAAAAAATCAACATTTTTACAAGATGTATGGAATTATAACATTTTTTCAACACCTATTACAAATAATACTTGGAATTTATTTTCCTTTTTGAATAAACCAATAACAACTGAAAAAATACCAAATTCGGAAATGATAAAACCAGAGATTCCAAAATCTTCTTCTCTTTATCCTCCTAAAAAACCAGTATATGTTCCCACTGAATTTACCGAAGAAACCCAGGAAAAGAAACCAGTATATGTTCCCACTGAATTTACCGAAGAAACCCAGGAAAAGAAACCAGTATATGTTCCCACT
>JACCDY010114894.1_pt1 | contig 13571 bp, 10 predicted proteins | sample 7446391 | NCBI WGS metagenome assembly JACCDY01 (sample SAMN15323451, study PRJNA562643) | freshwater metagenome | isolation source: river surface water | place: USA:Blue River Watershed | collected 2017-08-18 | reverse complement strand
TCATCGGCAGCTCTTGTTGTAAAAGAAAGTGCTAAAACCTTTTCTGGATCATAAATATTATTTGAAACTCCATTTGCTATTCGATGAGTTAGCGCTCGAGTTTTACCGCTACCTGCGCCAGCATAAATTACAACAGGACCATTTAAAGTATTAACGATTGCTTGTTGAGCATCATCTAATTCTTCAAATGATAGTTTTTTGCTAGGCATTTAAAGTCCTAGCTTTTCCTTTACTTGAATAATTGATGGATTAGTTACAGCTGAACCATCTTCAAAAACCACAGTTGGCACAGTTCTGTTTCCGCCATTTACTTTCTCCACTAAATTTGCTGCATTTTCATCTTGCTCGATATCGACTTCGTTAAATTCTATATTTTCTCTTTTCAGTTGTGCTTTTAATCTTTGACAATACCCGCACCACTGAGTTGAATACATAGTTAGTTTTGCCATGAATATATCCTTTCATATGATTTAAATTCTAAAATTTTGCCTACTTCAAATCTAATTTCTTGAACTTGAAAACCTCGTCATCTACAGCAAATGGGTTTACTTCTGGTTTAAATTCCATACTTGGAACATAGACAAAACCTGCTTTGAGTTTTTTTGGATCGGTGCCATGCGATTTCCACCAAGCATGCCTGTACCAACCCAGTTGTAAATTATCGGATTTATCAATTTGGCCTGTTTTCCAGTCAATTAATAAAATATCTTCACCATTTTTGAATACAGCATCTATTCTTCCACGCAAAGATCTTCCCTCAATTGAAATTTCAAAGGGCCACTCTAAAGCCAGGGGTTCTAATTTTGACCAAGCTGAATTTATAAAAGCTTCCTTCATATTTTCTAAAGCTTGATCATCAATGTAGCTTTGATCGGCAGATCCTTCAATATCAAGTGCATCAAAAAGCACGGGTTTAGCATAAAACTTTTCCACCCAATAATGAAATTGAGTTCCTCTTCTGGATTGGTCAATAGGTTTATGCGGCATTGGACGAATTAGATTGGCTGCAAAATCTTTTGAATTTCTAATTAATTTGATGGATTTGGTCACATTCAAATATTCAGGAATAGATACTTTCCTTAGTTTTAAATTTTCATCTTGCACACTTTTAATTAAAACTTCAATTTCCTGGTCTATTTGATTTAAAATTTTATTTTCTTCTTCTGTTAATTTTGATTCATCCACGATTTCAGGATTAATAACTAAATTTGCAAGTTCTCTTCTGGCTAGTCTTTGTCTTTGATCAAGTGGTTTAGGCCAAGTAAAACTTAATTTATTTTCTATATTTGGATTCTCTTCAGTTATTTCAGTGTGCCATTTTAAAATTTTTCCATGACCATTGAGTAAAACTTGATGTAGTTCTTTCAAGAAAATAGAAGGACCTTGCACTTTCTTTTGAGTTGGACCCCACCAGTGACCTGTGACGACTAACTGTTTTTCTGCTCTTGTGAGCGCAACATACATTAATCTTCTTTCTTCTAATTCTTGTAATTGTCTACATTTTTCCTCATATATTTTAAATTCCTTACTAGTAGTTTTAAAATTTTGAACCAATACATCTTTGTCTTGTCTAATTTCAAATGGAATTAAAGATGGATTTGTTATCCAATTTGAGCCTTTATTGCTAGGAAAAATTTTCTCAGTTAAAGAAGTAATAAAAACGTAGGGAAATTCTAGACCTTTTGCACTATGAATAGTCATGAGTGATACTGAATTATTCTTATTAGTACTTTCGAATTCTATTCCAGTATTTAATTCATCTGCATCATCTAATAATTCAATAAATTGACGTACCACAGCGTGAGTTGTTGATTCTTGGAATACTTGAGCAATCTTTTGTAATTGCATCAAAGCTTCATATCTTGTTTGGGTCATAAAATTATTGCTACATAAAACTTCATTTAATAAACCAGTTTTCGTCATAATTCGATATAGATAATCAGATAGAGGTTCTGTAATAAATTTTCTTAAAAGTTCTAATTCTTCATGTAGTTTTTTAAAGACTTCTTTTGCCCAACTACTGTATGGTAAATTTCCTGGTTCTTTCAGTGCGTCAGATAAAACAGCTAACTCTGCTACATCTATTCCTGATATGGATTCCTTTAAACTTTCTTCAAAGTTGCTCTTACTTTTTCTATTTGAAAAATCTTTCACTAATGTTCTTGCTTGTTCTGCTAATAAAGATAAATCTCTAGGACTTACTTCAAATCTTGGACCAGATAAAATTTTTACCAAAGAAGGATTATGTGTTGGATCTTCTAAAATTCTTAAATACGATAAAACTTCACTAACTTCTGGAACATCAGCTAAGTCTTGCTTCCCAGAAAAAGCAGCCGGTATTTCATTCTTGATAAGTTGATCATAAATTGGTAGTAATTCTTTTGTATTCCTGCTTAAAATTACGATGTCTTGATAATTTACTTTATTTTCACTAATTAAACTTTTAATTTGCTTAACAATTTCTAAAGCCTCTTCTTCACTTGTTTCATATAAACCAATTTTTACTTCACCCGAATCCTCTTTATCGGCAACTAAAATATCAATTGCTTTATGCACATCTCTTAAGCTTTTTGAAATACTATTTGCGTGCTCAAGTATCTTTAAACCACTTCTAAAATTTGAAGTTAAATTAAAAACTTTAGATGAATTACCTGTCTTTAGTGGAAAGTGATTAGTGAAGTTATCAATATTTGAAACAGATGCACCTCTCCATCCATAAATAGCCTGTAAGGGGTCCCCTACTGCCATTACAGGATGAGCATTGCCAAAAATTTCAACTAAAATCATTCTTTGGATAACAGAAGTGTCTTGATATTCATCAAGCAAAACTGCTTTAAAATTGTTTCGTAAATCTTCTTTGATTATTAAGTTATTTCTAACCAGTTGATAAACAAATCTCATTTGATCAGAAAAATCAATAAATCCTGACTCAAGTTTGTTTGATCTGAATTCTTCAACTAAATTAGCAAGCTCAATTCTTTGTTTCAATGTTTTATCTAGATTAATTAAATCGACTCTTGGTTTAGTTTGACTTATTTCGGTAAAAAGTTTATTTGAATAATCTATTATCTGTGATTTATCTAGATTATGTTCTGACATTTGATTATCTAATTGAATTATTTGTTGAGCTATTCTTCGAGGACTATTTTCTAAATATTTAATTTCAAAATTTGTATTCAATAAAGTTTGATAGGCAAGTGAAATTCTTGAAGTTTCACTTATCATTTGAAGGTCTGAGTCAATCCCAATACTTAATCCATGATCTCTCAAAATATCAAGAGCAAATGAATGATACGTAGAAACAGTAGGTTCCATAAATTCATCTTTATTCAATAATCTATTTTTTATTCTATTTTTCAATTCCAATGCGGCTTTATTGGTAAAAGTTAAGCCCAGAATTTCATTTGGCGAAATATTTTCATTTTCAATTAACCAAATAGCTCTTTCGGACATGACACTGGTTTTCCCAGTGCCAGCTCCTGCTAAAACTAATGAAGGCTCTAATGGGGCTCTAATCGCTAGTAATTGTTCTTTTGTAAAAGAGATTTTCATTCCATAACACCTCTGCCTTCAGGCTGGGCAGGACACATTCTTTTAAACCCACATGTTCGACACATTGGATTAGGGGTTGCTTTGTAATTTTCTTCTTTTATAACTACTAAAGCGTTTTTGATTACTTCTTTAATTTTACTTTTTTCAATATCGAGACTTTCGCGTTCAATGACTCCAGATTTATTTTGAAGTCGAAGATAAACTAAATCAGCACTTTTGTCTGTTGCATTGGGATCAAGTTCTAATTTTATTGATTTTTCTTTAACAGCTAGCCGATAAACTGCTAATTGTGGATCTTGACCCGCTTCATCCTTTGTCAAATTATTTTTTGATGTTTTGAAATCTATAATGTGAATATTAGATTCCTTATCTAAATCTGCTTCTAATCTGTCAATAAATCCACTAACTTGTGCTGTGGTTTGAATATCTTCAAAATCCATTTCAAAATTAAAATAAACTTCAGCTCCTAAAATTTTCTTGTCACTTCTTTTAAGATGCCAATTGAGTAAATTTTGTAAAATTTCAATAGTATTTTCATACTCTCTCTTTTCCAGCCACAAAGACTCAAAATTTAATTGAAACCAAACTTTGTCAAGTTCTTGTTTTAAGCTTTCTAAATTAGGTTTTATTTCGTCATTGGTTAGTCCTTGAGCAATCGCGTGGATTATGGAACCAATACTGGCTGAATTTTGCCGTAATAATGTGGCTCCAGCTTTTCTTTCTAGAAACCATTTCAAACTACAAGCTTTTAAAGTAGCAAGACTTGATGCAGATAATTTAATAAAGGATTTTTCTTTGATTATTTCGTAAAAATTGTCATTACTTGAATAAGTCGCCCACCAATTATGTGGATTACTATTAAGACTAACTGGACGATTAAAAATATCTTTGGTTTGGTTTATTTTATTAAGTCTTTGGGCAAGGGCTTTTTTGAATTCAGAATTACCAATCTCATTTTCAGCTAAAAGTCTTAAATTAGTCACTATCGAATTTATAGATAAATTCTTATTTAAAAACCCACTTATATGTTTAGGTTTTTCTTCAAAAAAATTATGCAAAAAGCTAGATGGTTCAGCATGATTTTCATAATCATTTTTTACTGCACTTATTAATAATTTCTGGATTGCACGACTTTTAGCAACTTCAAACAATCTTTTTTCTTCATCTAGTATTTCTTTTTTACTAGGTGGCCTTACTACATTTTCATAATCAAGTCTTTCCACTTCAAGTAGAGTGTTTCTAAGTTTTATAGAAGGCCAAATATCATTTTGTAAATCAGGAATTATTACATATTTTGCTTCTAGTCCTTTTACTTTATGAGCAGTAACTATTTTGACCTTTTCGTCAACTAATGACTTTTGCTCTATAGTTTCTGCTTGAAAATTTTGTTTACCCAAATCATTTATGAAGTTGAGAACTCCTCTAGTTCCCAAAGTTCTTTCATCTTCTCTTGAGGCTAAATCAAAAAGTGACAAAATGGCATCTAGGTCTTTATCTGCAATTCTTCCTTCCATACCAAATAAGAGGGCATCTTTTTGTAGATTTGTACTCCATTTATTTTTAACATCTATAGCCTTATATAGATCCTTATATTTTTGGCTTATTTCATAATTCCACACAGCCCATAAAACAACTTCTACTCTTTTTTTATCAATAATTAAATCTTTAGCTGTATGTAAAAGTGCACCAAGAGTTCTAATACTTTTAGTTATCTCAAGTGGAAGATCATATAAATTATTGTGATCTAACACTGCTAAATATATAGCCTGATCTGAACTAATTTGTGGTTTTTCTAATTCCTTTATTTTTTTTCTAATTAACCTTGCAGCTTCTCTTAACTCAAAGGTTGATGCTTGTATTAATGGGCCTTTTAATAAATCTTTAATAATAGTTGGATTTAAAGGATTTAATTTTCCAATAGCTAATTCACCTGCAAAGGTTAAGCAATCAATCAAAATACGTGCCGCTGGCTCTTTCATTAGTGGTAAGTCCTCAGCATCAATTTCAACAGGAATTCCAAAAGTGTTTAAAGATCTTTGTATATTTTTTAAAGAATTTGAGTTTCTAATTATAATTAAAATATCTGACCATTTATTTGAATTATTTTCATATTTGAATTTACTTACCTCGTTTGCAATGTAATTACTTTGCGCACTAAAATTATCGAATGTTAATAATTCAGGTTCAATTTTAATTTTTGATCTGTAATTGTATTTTAAATTTATAATTTTGTTTAACCCAAAGTCATCATCAAATCTATCAATGGCTTGAATATCTGCGCCTCTAAACTGGTAGATACTTTCACTTTTATCACCTACACAAAATAAAAATTTGTTTGGTGAAACTAATTTTTTCAATAATCTAACTTGCGAAGAATCTATATCTTGATATTCATCAACATAAAAATGTGTGAAATTAATATTTAACTCTTTTAAATCTTTAATCTTGTGAAGAAGCAAATTAACTCTGTGTAAAAGTTCACCATAATCAATAGATTCTGAAGCATCAAGATTATCTAGATACATTTCTGCAAAATGACCTAAAGCTATCCAGTTCTTATTGCCATATTTTTGCCCAGTTTCAATTAATTGATCTGGATCCATTCCCAAACTTCGCATTCTTGCAAGCAAATTTCTAACTTGTCTAACGAAACCTCTGGTTTGCAATGATGGTTTTAGATACTGTGGCCAGTCAATAGAATTATCTTCAATAGTTCCTTTTATTAACTCGCTTATCATCACTTCTTGTTCTGGACCAGAAAGTAATCTCAGTGGTGATAATGAATAGTTTTCACTTAATATTCCTTGATTCATAGCAGATTGCATCAGCGCATGGGTAAAAGAATGAAAAGTAGAAACTTGAGGAATTGATTTTTCAAATAACCTTCGTGATAAATATTTTCTCATTGATCTGACTTGATCTCTGGAGAAGCAAAAAATTAGAATTTTGTCTGAAGAAATGCCACTATTTATTTGCTGAATTACATTTTCTGCCAAAACTAAAGTTTTTCCGGTACCTGGAATGCCGGTTATCAAATTTTTTCCAGTTTTTAATGAAACAGCCTTGAGCTGTTCTGCATCAAATTTGGGAGTTTCAATGACTTCAAGTGCAGAATTGTCTAAGGAAATATCAGGTAAAACTTCGGGCAACATACTCCTACTTCACCAGTTACCTATGACATGTGTCCGTTCGGCCAAAGTATTCAAGGTAATGGGACGATAGATTCAATGAACTTTTTCAATAAACACAGCAAACGCCCTGTTGCTAGGCGCCCTAGAGACTTAATAAACCTACTCATTTCTCTTGGTACAACCATTGCAGTAGTTGTAATAGGAACTTTGGCTGCACGTACAACTGCTGGATTAGATCAAGACTTGACCATTGTTTCCAGAGAACTTCCCGGTTTTGTGATTTTTGTTCTTAATACTATTGGTGCAACAGCAATAATTTTTGTGCCTGTATTAGTTTCTTTTTCTTTACTTTCAAGAAATAGAACTCGACAGTTAATTGATTCTTTACTTGCTTCAGGTATTTCTGTTCTATTACTACTTGGATTATCAATAATTATTATTCAAAGTAATTCACCACGTTTAATTCTTGCTTTAACAGGAGGTCTGCAAACTCAAGGAGTTTCACCTTTAGATCCTTTAATTGCTGGATTAATTTCTTTTTTAGTAATTGCAAGAGTTTTCGATAGAGGTCGACTTGGATTTATTGCAATATTTTCTGTTTTTTCTTTAGTTTTTGTATCTTCGGTTGCTGGTCAAACAACAATAGTTGCACAAATCGTAAATATTTTACTTGGCTGGTCAGTAGGACTTGCTGTTCGTTATGTATTGGGTACTCCTATAAATCGAGCTAGTGAAGCTCAAATTAGAGAAGGTATAGAAGTAGATGGAATAAAAATTTTAAGTATGAATTTTTTAATGGAAACTACAGAAGCAAGAATTTTTAAAGTAAAACTTTCAACCGGCAAAGAATTAAACGTTTGGGTTTTTGACTGGGAATTACAAGGCTCAGGAGTAATTAGTTCTTGGCTTCGCGGTTTGTTTTTAAAGACTTCTGGAGATTTTCGCGGTATGAGCATTAGAAAAAGAGTTGAAAGAACGGCATTAATAGCTCATGCAATTTCTGCAGCTGGGGTAAAAGTGCCGGAAGTAGAAATGGTCAGAGAATTAGAACCTGATTCTATTTTTATAGCACTTGAAAATATTTCTGGAAAAAATTTAGCGGAATTATCTAACAATAAATTTGAATTAAGTGACGAATTAATTGAACAATTTTTTCATAGTGTTCAAAAACTTCATAATGCTGATATCGTACATCGAGCTTTATCTGCTGAAAATATTTTTATTACAGATTCAAATAACATCGCTTTTACGGCAGTTCACTCGGGTGCAATTGCTGCAACAGAAGTTCAACAAAGAATTGATCTAGCTGAATCATTAGTGACAATAGCAAGAGTCACTTCTATTCAAAAATGTATTCAAATCGCGAAAAAGGTTTTTAGAACCAATGAACTTACTTCAGTAATTCCTGCGCTGCAAAAAGTTGCCATGAGTAGGAAAACTCGAAATTATTTAAGAAATAACAAAAAACTACTGTTGGAATTAAGAAAAGGATTGGGAGAACTTGCCTCGACATCCGAGATAGAACCAATTCAATTTCAAAGAGTTAATTGGCGAAATGTGTTCTTGGCATTTTTCTCCGTTTTTGCTTTATATATCTTAGTTCCACAATTTAGCCAAGTTAATTTCACTGAATTGTTATCCAAAGCTCAATGGCAATGGGCCGCAATCGCATTAATTAGTTCAACCTTAACCTACATTGCTTCAACTTCTTTATTGTTAGCTTTTGTAATTCAAAGAGTGAATTGGTTAAAAACATTGCAGGCTCAACTTGCAGCTTCTTTTGCGACTTTAGTTACTCCACCAACTTTGGGATCTGTGGCTGTGAATATTAGATTCTTAAATAAATCTGGAGTTACCACCACATCGTCAGCTACTGCAGTTGGTGTTTCTCAAGTAATTATGTTTTTTATTCATGTAATTTTTCTTGTTGTAACAGGAGTTATCGCAGGAGCCCAAACTGATTTATCCTTTAGACCACCTAGAATCACATTATTTGTTTTTGTAGTTTTATTTGCAATTATTATTTTGGCTTTATCTTTCACTCGGATTAGAAATTGGGTACTTTCAAAAACAAAACCTATTTATTCACAAGTCGGACCGACATTAGCAGTCATATTTCAACAACCCAAAAGATTATTGGTTAGCTTAATTTCCTCTGTCTTACTTAATATTTTGTACATAATTTCTTTCTATGCATCCTTAAAGGCATTTAATGCAGATGTGTCGTTTTTTACAATTGCTTTTGTTTATTTAGCAGGAGCAACCATTGGACAAGCAGCTCCAACTCCAGGTGGGATTGGTGCAGTAGAAGCAACTCTTGTTGCAGGACTTACTGCAACTGGTGTCCCATCAGCTTTAGCATTGTCAGGTGTCTTGCTTTATCGAATTGTCACTTTTTATATAAGAGTTTTACCGGGTTGGTTTGCCTTTGTTGATTTGCAAAGAAAAAATCTTATTTGATTTTTCTTTCCCGCATTGCTAAAAATAAAGGGAAAGTAAAAGCAATTGCGGTTACAAAAGAACCAAGTATATAAATCCAGACATATTTCATTTTTAGTCTTTTTCCTTCAAAAAACATAAAAATACTTGCCGCACTTGCAGCAATAAATAAATCTGTGGTGGCAGATGAGACTGCAGGACTGCTGGACCAATCTGCGAAAAAATCACGACCTTGTTGAATAGCCAAAATGTTGAAATACCATGTGCCAATAAGACCAGCAATACTTAAAAGTAAATAAATCTTTGAGCGTAAATTCCAGTTCTTGAGCATTTATACATTTTGACATCAAATAGATTAGTTTTTACGATGGTCGCTCATTCAACACACCTAAAAAATGGCATCGATCTTCTTAAAGAAACATGCCCCCATTTAGCCAAATATGTAGACATTAGTGATCGCTGTAATTTAAAGCCTAAAAAACACTCGGTTAATGCATATTATGAATCTCTGGTTCTATCAATTGTCGCTCAACAAATTTCAACTCAAGCAGCACTTACAATTAGCAATCGTCTCAAAAAATTGTCTCGTAACAATATAACTCCCAGAGTTATTTTTAATAAAACAAATAAACAACTTGCAGAAATTGGCTTAACTAATTCAAAAATTAAAGCTATTAAAGGTTTAGCAATTGCACATCTAGAAAAAGAAATTGATTTAGGGTCCTTAAAAGAAATAAGCGATGCAGAAGCTATAAAAATTCTTAGTTCTCAATATGGAATTGGTCGATGGACAGCAGAAATGTTTTTAATGTTTACTTTAGGTCGACTAAATATTTGGCCAGTTGGAGACTTAGCAGTTAGAAGAGGATGGCAAGTAAGTCATGGCTTGAAAGAAATGCCTAATGAGAAACAGTTACAACCTTTAGGAAATCCATTTAGTCCATATAGATCAATTGCAGCTTGGTATTGCTGGAGAGTGAATGAACCAAAAGAACCCTGGTAATTATTCAAGAATTTTTTTAGACCAATAAGTAATTAAGGGAGTTAAAACTAAAGTAGGGCCAATCCAGATTACTAATTCTGGAATTTGAGTATTTTGAATTCGAGGAACTAATTGTTGCACGAAAACTGCAGTGATTGTTGCAATTGTTCCACCTAGCATTCTTTGTAAATGATTAGCAATCCTAAATTTAGATGTGTAAGTTTCTTTTTTTATCGCTATAAAATCTTCAATAGTAAAAATAAATAAACCCAAACCAAAAAATAGAAGAACTATTCCTATAGATTTTCCTGCGATTAGTATTAATGTGCCATAGCTAATAAGAATAATAACAATTAAGGATCCTACTAAAACAGTAAATTTATCAACTTTATTTAACTGTGCTTTTTTATACCTGGCTCGTCTAAATCCAGTCCAAACTAAATATCCACTAAATAATGCGATGGCCAATAAGAAAGGATTTGGTCGTAATATCGAAAGCGCGATTGCGCCGATCACCACATAAAGCATTGCCAATGAATAAATTTTGCCTAAAATAATATGTTTTTTGGAACCTTTTTTAGTTGAAATCGCAGAAAAAGCGCTAACTAAAGCAGTGATTCCTGCAAAAACATGCGAAATTAATAGGAATTGAACCACGACTAGAAAGTATCACAAGAATTAAAGTAGATTAAGACAAGACATGTTTAACAAAAATGACATTCAACTAAAAACAAAAGAAGAATTTGCCATCATGCGCAAAGCAGGTCGCGTAGTAGCCCTTTGTTTAGAAGAAATAAAGAATAAAATTAAACCTGGCATGTCCACCAAAGATTTAGACAAAATAGCTTTTTCAGTCATGGAAAAAGAAAATGCCAAACCTTCTTTTCTTGGTTATCACGGTTACCCTGCAGTAATTTGTGTATCTGTAAATGAAGAAGTAGTTCATGGAATACCTCGAGAAAATAAAATCATTCAAGACGGCGATTTAGTAAGTGTTGATTGCGGCGCGATAATTGATGGATGGCATGGTGATGCAGCCATAACAATCTGTGTAGGAAATGTAAAACCAGAACACAAAAAATTAAGTGAAATCACTGAAAATGCATTACAAGTAGGAATTGATGCAGCAGTTGCTGGGAAAAGAATTGGCGACATCGGGTTTGCAATTGAAAAATTTGTTAAATCTTTTAGTGAACTAAAAATTGGAATTTTAGAAGATTATGTAGGTCATGGCATAGGAACTCAAATGCATATGCCACCGAGTGTGCCAAATTATGGAAAAGCTGGAACTGGACCAGAAATTAAAGTTGGTATGGCTTTAGCCATTGAACCAATGTTGGTATTAGGAAGCAATAAGGTTCACGTTTTGGAAGATGAATGGACAGTAGTTTCAAGCCATGGACATTTTGCCAGTCATTGGGAAAATACCATTGCCATTACTGAAAATGGCCCTGAAATATTAACTAAGCTTTAATTTAGAAAAAATCTTTTCACTAACTTCGTTCACACTAGACATGCCATCAATTTTTTCTAAAATCCCACGTTTTTCAAACTCTGCTAATAAAGGTGCAGTTTCTGACTTATAAACTTCCAAACGTTTTGCAATTACTTCTTCAGTATCATCTACTCTATTTTGTTCTTTAGCCCTTTTAACTAGCCTTTCAATTACAACTTTTGTATCAACAACTAGTTCAATAACTTTATCTAGTTTTTGATTTTTTTTGGCTAAAAGTTCATCTAGAAATTTAACTTGATCTAATGTTCGAGGATACCCATCTAGTAAGAAACCATTTGAAACATCATTCCAAGTTAATCTATCTTCAACAATTCTATTTGTGACTTCATCTGGAACATATATTCCTTTGTCGTAATAAGTTTTTACTTCTTTTCCAAGTGGAGTTTCTTTTTTTAAATTTTCTCGAAAAATATTACCAGTAGAGATATGAGCTATGTTAAATTCTTTAGCAATATTTAAAGCTTGCGTACCTTTACCAGCACCTGGTGGTCCCATTATTAATAAACGCATTTTTAACTACAATGTTGGATTTTGTTTAGTAAAACCTTCATAACTTCTTTGTTGTAATTGGCTTTCAATTTGCTTGACAGTATCCAGGCCAACTCCAACCATGATTAATAAACTTGTACCACCAAATAGGAATCTATCGCCCACTCCAAGGGCGCCAAATGCAATAAAAGGAATTACGGCCACAATTGTTAAATAAGTAGAACCAGCTGCCATCAATCTAGATAAGACATATTTCAAATAATCTGAAGTTGGTTTTCCTGCACGAATTCCTGGAATAAAACCACCATATTTTTTCATATTGTCGGCCACTTCAACTGGATCAAAAGTAATTGAGGAATAAAAGTAAGCAAAAAACACAATTAAAATCGCATAAGTCACAACATATGGAACTTCTGTGCCATTTGAAAAGTTTCTAGATACCCATTGAGCAAAAGCACCTTGTGAGTTTGAAAGTTGCACAAACAAGGAAGGTATGTAAAGCAAAGAAGAAGCAAAAATTACTGGAATTACTCCAGCCATGTTAACTTTTAAGGGAATATAAGTAGATGTTCCGCCATAACTTTGTCTGCCTACCATTCGCTTGGCATATTGCACAGGTATTCTTCGTTGTGCTTGTTCCACAAAAACAACTCCAGCGATTATCAAAATTCCAATTGAAGCAGTCGCAATAAAAGTAAATAATCCATTAACTGTCAAAATTGCTGCAAATTGTGAAGGAACTGAAGAAATAATTGAAGCAAAAATCAATAAGGACATTCCATTTCCAACGCCACGTTGAGTAATTAGTTCACCTAACCACATCACAAGTGCAGTTCCTGCAGTCATTGTTAAGACCATGGAAAGCATTACAGGAATTGATTCGTTTGGAATTAAATCATTTGGACAACCTCTTAATAATTGTCCAGGAGTTCTAGCAAGTGCCAAAATAGAAGTTGCTTGTAATAAACCAGGAGCAATAGTTACATAACGTGTGTATTGAGTAATAATTGCTTGACCTGATTGACCTTCTTTTTTAAGCATTTCTAATCTTGGAATTACCACTGTTAAAAGTTGAATAATGATGGAAGCGGTGATGTAGGGCATTATTCCTAGAGCAAAAATACTTAATTGTAAAAGTGCTCCACCAGAAAATAAGTTAATAACTCCATACAAAGTGTCTCCTTCAACTAATTCAACGCATTGTTGAATTGCTGGATAATCAACACCAGGAGTTGGCACAGTAGCCCCTAGTCGATAAAGGGCAATCATGCCTAAAGTGAACAATAATTTGCGTCGTAAATCAGGAGTGCGAAAAGCATCTGTTAACCAAGCAAAATTAAGGTTCAATTTAAAACCTTCTAAAGAGCTTTAATTGATCCACCAGCAGCAGATATTTTGCTTGAGGCAGATTCACTGAATTTGTCAGCCACAACAGTAACTTTGACTGAAATTTCTCCATGTC
>JACCDY011074562.1_pt1 | contig 13574 bp, 21 predicted proteins | sample 7446391 | NCBI WGS metagenome assembly JACCDY01 (sample SAMN15323451, study PRJNA562643) | freshwater metagenome | isolation source: river surface water | place: USA:Blue River Watershed | collected 2017-08-18 | reverse complement strand
TTTCATTGTTTAATATCATATTGAATTGCTTCATTGATAATATCATCCATAGCTTGTTTTTTATTTTTTATCATTTGTCTATAGGCTTTATCATATTCTCTTTTACGTTCAGGGTTTTTTCTTCTTTTATATTGTTTGTCTCTAAGTAGTCTATCATCATGATACTCTGGTGCGTATTGTTTAGTCCATTCAGCTATATTTTTTCTCCATATTTGCATAGCTTCTGATTGTTTTTTATGTCTACAAACAACTACAGATTTAAACCATTGATGAAAAGGTATTTTTGCTCCATTCTTTCTATTATAGAAATCATTATTATTAGTTGTAAAGTAATTAATACCTACTTTGTTTTTTCTTTTTGCATCAATTAAATCATCCTCAATGATAGATATATCTTCAGCTTCCCAGGCTCTAAAAGCTTTATAATAATCTCTACCATGAATTTTATAAGGATAAAATAAATCTTGAGGAGTTAATTTACCTTCGCTGTTTAATATAATCATTCTATATTTTTTAGATACTTGTGAGGATTGGTTTTCTAATGGCATATACTTTCTAACTAATAATGTTTCTTCATGAAGTCTTACACTATCATACTCAAATCTTTTAAATCCTTTTATAATACGAATGTGATTAAATATTTGTCCTATTCCCTTTGGAATATTTTTACTTTTTCCTTTTTTACCTGCATAATAGTGTTCATGTATTCTAGCTAATGAATTAATGGTTTCACCAACATAAATCAAAATTCTTTTTCTAAGTTCATAAGGATCAAAACCTTCATCAATAACAAAATTACCTTCTTTATCTTCTACGTATTGACCATTGATTCTTTTGTATCTTGGGGTATTATCATCGACTTGAATTAAGAAATAGATAATAGGTCTTTCATCAGTTAAATCAAAATTTAAGTTATCTATCTTTTGAAATTTATTTAAATTTATTATCATCATTAATGTAAAGTTTTTATAACAAATGGTTTAATTGTTTTGGATGTCTTTATAACTACTCTCATCATGTCTTTGTATTCTTGTTCAGTAAGAGTTGACTTATATAATCTCAATGCTTGAGCAATCATAGTTGAAGCAACCATTTGCGTATCTTCATACTGAAGTAATTTTCTCATTAGAAAATCAAGAAAGTCATCATATATATCTTTTAATTTCTGGTCCCTCTTTGCCATAAAATTTTACCACTCTCTTTTTTCTAGAGCTCTCGCCTGGTATTCTTCACGTAAAAATGCCATATCTTTTTTAAGCATTTCTATTTCTAATTTTAATTTATAGTTTTCTCTTTTAAGTTTTTCTATAATTAACTCTAGATCATTAGGTCCTTTATCTTGCATCATATTCATTTTTTCATTTTTCTTTTTTTAGGTCTTTCTTTACCAAAGGCATCATATTTTTTTCTGTATGCTTTTAATAGTTTAGCTATTGCTTTTTTATAATTAGTAAATGTCATTGTTGCATCCTTTCATAGTTCATTAATCTTTTGACATCTTTTTCTTTTAGTTCACCTTGGTTATTACAATACTTACAATCTTTATAATGAGGTTTTTTCTCACCTTGATAGTAAACTGTTTTATAACCATTACCTTTACATTCCGGACATATTATTTTCATATCTAGTCTTCCTTTCATGGTTCCAAATAATACCTAATTGTTTTAATTTTTTTAGGTTAATCAATTTTTTAGATTTGCCAAGTATGTAATCAGCATCAAATCCTGCATTAGTACATACATCAACAAAATCTTTTGTTTTATGTGTTAACCAAAACTCTGCTGCTTTTTTCTCATCTTTGTTTATGAACTTATTCTCAAAATCAGAAAGAGCATCATATAACATTTGAGCAAGAACAGCTTTCCACAATCTTTGTTCTGGAATTGATTGTTTATCTTCCACTATAACATTTAAATTACTTTGAAGCACTTTTGCCATGTAAACTCTTCTCTTTCTCATTAATTAAAATGTCAACAGTTTTAGATTTACTCATAATTGTATTTGGTACAATTAACTTTCGTATCCTATCTAATTTAGCATAAGCCTCTTTAGATAAAGTTACATTCTTATATTTGTTTATATCAGTCATTTATAACCTTTCTTATTTATTTTGTAGGATTATAGTTTAATTTATACTATAAGTCAAATATTATTTTCGACCTTGTCCTCTATACAACTTGTGAGTGTTTTTCTTATTTGGACGTTTAGAATGTCTACCTTTTCTTTTAGGTTTGGTTCTTTTATGATATAGGCCAGTTCCGTATGGATTACTTTTCTTTGCCATATACTATTTTTCGTGCCTTCTTATTATTCATTGGTAAATATTTAATAACACCATTAACGTGTTGAATTAATTCATCTCCGCAATTTGTACATTTATAAACATTATCTAAAATGGAAACTAATGCTGATAATTCTTTACAGCCAGGACATATTCCGTGAACTATTAATGAATCTATTGTTAAATTTTTCATATCATTGATGAATATACAATTTTACCACTATCTTTACTAGCTTTTAAATATTGTTTTCTATTACCTGCATCATTATAACTGCAATGAACCCACCCTGAGTTAGGGTCGTTAGGGTTCCAAAATTCTAATATACATTGATCGTAATCAATATTTTGAACGATCCAATCACTTAAATCTTTATTATGTACGCCAAATATCTCAAAGTCTGCTGCTTGGCCCTTGGTGTGTTGGCTTTTAGAAGATGATCCTATTGCCTCACATAAAGCTGCCGATCTATAACCAGAAGAAATAGATAATGGCATTTTAAAATGATTGCGAATTGGTTGTAATACATGCGTGCAAAGCAATATTAAATTAGTGATATGCTCATCACCTGGTTCATTTGGAATACCTAGACGAATAGCTTCTTGCGATTTTGTTAATTCATCTAATGTAAAATTTTCACTTAGTCTCATTTCTTAATTTGTTTATTACTTCAATAACGTGTTTTTCATATTCTTTATTTGTAGAAAAGTTATCTAGAGTTTTAGCCATTGCAATAGGGTTTCTATTTAATGTGATCTCTCTAACTCTTCTAAACTCTGCATATACTTTTTTTGTATTTAGAATTTCAATGTAATATTTAACAGATTCGCATTTGTTTTTAAAGACTCTTACACGCCATTCTATATGATCTGGCTGTTTATAAGGTAATATACCATCTTTTGACCATACACGAATACCAAACAAATTATTACCTTCCCGTGCAAATCTAGATGTTCCATAGTTAGATTCAACAATGGCTTGGGCTACTATTAATTCTGTGTTTATTTGTTTATTTGTGGGTATTTCAAAGTTTAGGTAGGCTATGCATTTTTTAAGAGATACAATGAACTCTTGATTATTGTTATATTCAAACCTTGGAGGTCCAAACCCTAGGCTTTTAGCCCAGGCGATAATGGCGTTTTCTGTCTTCTTCTTGGCTATTGGATTCGGAAAAAAGGTACCTAGCAAGAATGCCACTAAGGCTATTATCAAATACTTCCAGATTAATATAATCTTTGTTGTCATAACATTTACAGTAATTTGAGAGGCAGCATCCAACTGCTAGGTTGTTAATACAATTAATCTTGCTTAACTTCTTTGATTCGTTTAACGCCATGTTTATCTACTTCTACCACAGCCTTAACTTCTTTGCAACTCCATGAAGTAACACTTGGGTTACCATCACGTTCTACTTTTCTTTTTTGTTCTAAACAATCTGCAATATTAGTTTTAGGAGAGTATCCTTCTAATTTACCGTTCATATACATTAATAATGCAAATACAACTTCAACCATTACTTACCTCTAACTGAATCTAATTCTTTTTCTAGTTTATCAACTTTCTTTTCTAATTGAGATATTAAAACTTTAGTATGTACGTTTTCTTCTAATTGTTTTGTATGTTTTTCTATTGTCTTTGCTTGATACTCAATCAACATAAATAATTCTTGATTCTTAGGAGTTTGATCTGCTTTTTTTAATAGATCTTGAGACATTAACTTTTCGTTAGTTTCTAATCTATTTAATCTTTCAACAATACCAAAATAGGTCCACACTGCTACAACAATAGCAGACACAATAGCAACTATATTTTTAATAGGTAAAGCCACACTTGTTTGGTCACTTAATTTAAATTCACTACTCATTTATCCTCCGTATCATAAAACATTTTATCTGAATCTTCTGTCACCCAATTTTTATTTTCAACATTCCATTCAGTAGTTTGGACTTTATAGTCTGGTACCCTTGAATAGTTAGTGAAATTAGGCACATTCCAAAGAATGCGATTGTTAGGCTGAGCAGCGAAATTACCGTTAGTAAGTTTGAGAACATGAGCACACTTATGTTCTGAAACCATTTCGGAATGTTCAGTATTAAGGATATTAGCATCTGGATGCGCCCAGTCAATAGTAAATAAATATTCTGCATCATAAGATTTACCTTTATTTAGATACTTACAGGATTGTCCTTTTAAAAAATCAAAGCAGATAACGTTAGGAAAATAACCAAATGAATTCCATAATTGAAGATCTTTGAGATCTTGATCTGGGACGTCTCTGCGATTAAACCCTTTTTGAATAAAAGCGCTGATAGGTAATCTGTAATAGATTGCACCTGATTCAAGTATACAATGGAATAGTATTGCACGGCCAGATATACTCGCAATACCAAAGACCACACAACTTTCAATTTCTCCTTGATGTTGTTTAAGATCATACAAATACTCCCTTCTTATGTTACAATAAATGGGTGGTATGTTAGCATTAAGATAAGACATAATCAATCATATATATCACCCCAGTTTTCACCAGATTCATAATCTACTTTGTTAGGTACTTCTAATTGTACTGCATTCTCCATTATTTCAATTATTTTTTTAGCATGTTCAGGAGACTCAACAGATAAATCTAATTCATCATGTATTTGAATGTGAGCAACTATACCTTCTTTATATAATTCTAACATGGATTTTTTTGTCATGTCAGCAGCAGAACCTTGAATTAATTTATTTAAAGCTTTGTATGTATAAGCTCTTCTTATCCCTGGTCCGTGTTCCTGTAGTGCTTCTTCATGAGGCAATGCTTTATGCATACCAAATTGATTAGGCTCCCATAAATGAAACCTGCATAATCTACCAAGTAACGTTCTTATCTGACCACGTTCTTGTGCTCTATTAGAAGCAGCATTTGTTAATTGTTTAACAAATGGAACTTTAGCATGATACTGTTCAAATAGTTCTGCAGCCTTTTCTTTTGATACACCAAGTTCAGCTTGCAACTTTGCCTTACCCATTCCATAGAATAAACCTAAATTAATAGTCTTGGCTTGTGATCTTGGAATGTTTGCCATATCTGCAACAGCCTGGTGGAAGTCTGTATTAGGGTCTTCTTTATAAGATTCAATTACATCATACACTGATGGAAATTTATATAAAGATGCATAGTGTACAACTAGTCTTGGTTCTTGTTGTGAATAGTCAAAACAACCCCACGTATGACCTTCTTCTGGTAAGAATAAAGATCTAATTAAAGGTCCTAGGTCCTTGTTCCTTGCTGGAAGTTGCTGTAGGTTTGGATTATTATAACTGAATCGTCCAGTTACAGTGCCACCTTGATCTGATCTTATTTGATTGATCTCTGCATGAATACGACCCTTATGTTCATATCTAATGATTGTATCAATAAAAGTTGTGTGAGCCTTATTAATTTCTCTTGCTTTAGCAATCATTTGAACTATAGGATGAGAATGCTCTTGTAAAAAATTCTTCGTAAAGGAAGGTGCAGATGATTTCTCGGTTCTATCATATTCTAAGCCAAGCTTATCAAAAACTGTTGCAATACTTCTTGCAGCCCAAATCTGGGGCTCTATCCCTGTTTCTTGTTTTACTTTTAATAACAATTCATGCTCTTGTGCTGTTAGCTGCTGTTTCAGTTTGTGTGCACGTTCTATATCAACTCTTACTCCTTTAAATCTCATATCAACTAGACATGGGAATAAGTCTGTTTCTAAACTAAATACAGATTCTATATCTTGATGAACTATTTCTTTTTTAAATATTTGCCAAAGTTCTAATGTAAGTTCAGCATCTTTCTCTGCATAAGCTCCAACTTCCATAGCAGGTAATTGCCACATATCTTCTTTAGGATCTAATCCTCTTGACTTGGCTGCTTCATTTAAAGCTGCTTCACTCTTACCATAACCAAGATAATCCCAGGACAACATATTTAAACTGTATTGAAATCTATTCTCATCAATTAAAGATGCTGCGATCATAGTATCAACAATTAAACCATTAATCTTAATACCCATCTGTCTGATCCAACATACGTCATACATCGCATTATGAAATATTTTTAATGATGGAGATGCCATAGTATCTTTAAACCATTCTAAAACTTTTTTCTTATCCATGTTAGGTCCTGATCCGTGGGCTATGGGAAAATAAAAAGATCGTCCTGGTACAGCTACAGCTATACCAATTACTTCTCCATTACCAATAACAGAACCTGATCCTTTCTTTTTTAAATCTGGATCTCTTGTTTCTAAGTCTACTGCAATCTCATCATAAGATCGTAGATCTGGAAATTCTTCTGGTTCAACCCATTCCTTTTGTGCTTCAAATAGTGGTACTTTCATTGGTAATCCCTTTCTATAATCATTTCAATATAATGGATTGCTTTTAACAAATCCTGTTTCTTTCCTTTATCCTGGTGCCTGCAAATATATTTAATTGCATTACCTTCTGCGAATAGTATCTTATTTTTATTGATAAATAAAGAAGGTTGTATTTCATATTTCTTATAATGTGCACCTCCTATCTGTTTAAAAAATGCTTTGTTTGTCATAATTGATATCCTTTCCAATCTTTTTTTGATTTTAATATATAAAGATTCTCCATAGATCTCGTTGAACCAACATACCAAACTCTATGTTCTTCATCTTGTTTTTCTACACTTGCTTCTATGGATTGTCTTATCTTCCTTGCATTATCTAAAACAAGAATAACGTTCTTACATTCACCACCTTTTGCTGCATGAATGGTTGATACTTCTATTCTAGGTTCTTCAGATAATTTTTCACCATTAGTTAACATTGTTCTAATGTATAATTCTTTTTCTTGATCTAAATTTGTAAATGCATCAAACCAAGTTATTCCAGGATTAAATCCAAGATCTTCTATCTTAATTGAATTTTTATTCTCAAATTTTTTTTCATTAAAAGTATCATCTAAATATTCATATATATTTTTACAGTCTGCTATTGATATTTCTTTTCCTAAAGTAAGATCTGTCCATTTTAATACTGATTTATAAAGTCTACTATCAATGCTTTTTCCATATCTATTTTTAAAATATAGTTTCTTTTCCTTTAATAGATTTGATATTTCATCTGATCTATAAGTTGTTCTAGTTAATATTAGCCATTTATCTGTAGTTAAATCTAAACTATCTATATCAAATATAGTATCCACCTTACCCTGAACTACATTTCCATCCTTATCTTTCTTTGCATAATATACTTTTTCTTTTCTTTTACCCTGAATTCTATTTAATATTGTATTAGATAATTCTTGAACTGCTAATGGTATACGTTCAGATTGTTGTAAAACTTCTTCTTCAGCTGGCTCATCTATAAATCTATTAACATCAGCTCCAGCCCAGGCAAATATAGCCTGGTCATCATCTCCGGCTAAAAATATATCTTTTGATTTTGACTTTAATACATCAAACATTTTCCATTGAATAGGAGATAAATCCTGTGCTTCATCTATAAATATAACTTCAAACAAAGGACATTTATCTGAATTAAGAACAAATTTTTCTATCATATCTGTATAATCATCTAGATTATAAACTTTCTTATAGTTATTAAGATTAATATTTATATGGTGTAATGTATCTAAATCTATGTCCCTACTCCATTCATTAGTATTAAACTCATCTTCAATTGAAATACATTTAACTCGTGCCTTACCAATCAATTTAAAATATTCGTTGTCACAATTTAGATAACAACTTTCTTCTGAATCACTTGAATAATTAACTCTTATACTTAATTCTTTACCTATTTGTTCATAATGAACTGGTTGCATAACATTATCTTCACTCATACCTAAAGTATGAAAAGCTAAAGAATGTAGCGTTTGAAAAAATTTAGTATCTGATTTATTTAGGTTTTTATTTAAATGTAAAAATCTTTCTCTAGCTTCATTTGCTGCTTTTCTAGTAAAAGCAAAATAACCTATTTTGTTTAATGGTACTCCTCTTTTTAAATAACCATCTACTTCATTTAATAGTCTTCTTGTCTTTCCTGTTCCTGGAGGACCCAATACCTTTTTAATCATTAGAATATATCCTTTTTAGATTTGATAGATATTACTTCAGGTTTAGAAGATTTAATTTTAAATTTATCTATTGGTATTTGTATTACATCAATTGGATCATGTGATTCTTTTTCACCTTGTTTTTTAGGAAATCTTTTTGGTATATTAATTTTAGTTAGTTCTTTACCACCACCTATCTGTATTATTTTTTCTGCAGTCTTGGATTTATTTTCTTTCCAATCTTTATTCTTTAAAGAGTTATAAAAATTTTGATATTTAAAATATGCATACTCACCTTCTATTAATACAGATCCAGCTTTGAATGACACATTAGATTTAGCTTGTGGTCCATTAATATATTCTTTTAAATACTCTTCTAATTGTTCATCAGGAGTAGTTCCTTTAGGAGGTAATAGTTCTTCTTTAGGAGGAAACAAACTATCTAATACTTCTTGAAACTCATTTGATTTTACTTTTGGAGGAACAAAGTCAGCAGCTGCTGCAATAATAGATCTTATCTCTTCTTGTAAAACTATTTGTTTAATGTGTTTAGCTTTAACACTTTTAGAATCACCATTAGGTAATTCTACGTTGAAAGTATATTCTGGTTCTGGATATTTAATCTTAACTAAACTAGATAGTTTAGGAAACAATACTTTTCTATCAGATAAAAATCCATATTTTCTTTTTGCACATTCTGACTTCATACAAAAATTAGCAATAGGATCTTGAGTACATGTATATCCTTTAGTAGAATCTTTTTTCCAAGATCTAATTTTATCTCTTACTTTCTTTTCACCCCAATCATCAATAACTAATCCATTAGAATCTTTTAGAAAATATTTTTTAGGAGCATCTATTACCATTTCTTCCCACTTGTCCTGGTATCTCTTCTTTGCAAATACCATGTAGTTATATAACCATCTATCTCTACCATCATCTAATTCTTTTTTAGTCATCATCTGTAGACAAGGAGGACCATCATCAAACTCGGATGGGCCTCCCTGTAGTACAGTTTTCACATGGGCTAATGAAAACTCTTCTAATTCTTTTTCAGTTTTTAAATTGGCTTCTATAACTTTTATAAATTGATCAAATGAAAATGCTTTACCATCAAAGTTGATAGCTACTCTTTCACACTTGTTGTAATAAGGAAGATTAATAAAATTACCATTAATAAAATTTCCTTCTGAATCTTTACCTAGTTCTGTTTGTTTAGGAAATATTTCTATTCTTAATGGAAGCTGTAATGTAAATAATAAACTTTCTAAAAACTTTTTAATGATTAATGCTTTAACTGGTTCTTTTAAAAATACATAAAGATGTAATCCACCACTTTTAGATTTAATAGGTATTAATGGAAGATCGTATTGTTTAATAATATCTAAATACTTTTTAATTGAAAAATCTTTGTAGTCTTTAGAATCTATGTCTATAGCTCCAAATCTAGCCATACCATCATCATTACATGGTTGAATACCTATAGATTTGTTTCCTTTTAAATGATCTAAATAATCTTCATCTGATATAGGTTGCTTTGACCAACCATATTCTGGTTTTAATTTACCAGTAGTAGGATCTTTTATGTTTTTAGTTAGATCAGCAAAACCAAAATTCCTTTGCAGTCCAGTAAAATACTCTATAAACTTTCTTTCCATTTAGCCCTCTGTATGTTTTTAAATGTGGGCAATTGCTTGCCCACATAATTTAACGAAAGGAATTAGAAGTGAGCTTCAGATCCTTTATCAGATCCATTACTCTCACCGTGTTTCACTATAACGTCTCCTTTAGAAACACTTTCAGCGAATGATTTAGCTTGTTGGTATAAAGCTGCATCCTCTACAGGACCTACTTTAGTAACCTCCCAACCAAACCAAGTGCCTTTATCATTTGATTGTTGAACTGTTCTTAATTTATATACATGACTAAAAGATGCTGGAGTAAATAATCCATTCTTACCTTTCATCTTTGTTCCTGTTATCATGCTATTCCATTTTCTACTTATCTTTAATTGCGTTGATTTCATAGCAAGTAAAGCTGTAGTTGGAGTTTGACCACAAACAATTAAGAAATAACTTGCAGTTTTTTCAATATAGTTACCGTTTGGTAATCTATCTTTGAAAGAAGCATCTCTTTTTGTTTTAGTCATTATATCACTTGATGATGGATGAATTCCAACTGGAGCGCCAGAACCTTCACCTCTTTCCTGCCATTCAATATATTCTAATTTGTAATGACATGGTAAAACATTAATTCCTTTTTCACCATCAAATAGTTCTCCAGTTACAGAATTGTAAATCATTCCAGGCTCTGCACCTTGAACATATTTACCATCTCTCTTATTAACTTCTGGAGATAGTTGTCCTAGTATTTTAAGAAAAGGTAATGCTAGATCCTCATGACCTATATTACCTAGACCTTTATCTGCATCTTCTTCAAAAAGACTAACAGCTAAAGCTCCCGCAGCTACTTTCTCAGCTACTGCGTTGGACTTTTTAGTTCCGTGGTCCATTGTACTTTGTGCTTTGTTCATGTTTTTATTTCCTTGTTATTTTGGTTCTGTTTCCTGCGAACACGTTAAATAGATCAGAGGGCATATCTTTCCCAGCTTCGATACGCTCTCTGACCAATGCTTTGAGAGTCATGGGCTCAACCTTTAATTTCTGGGACGGTTGATATCCATTCTCTGCCGCAAGGTTTGCATAAGCAATTGCCTTGTTATCTTCGTTGCGACCAAAAGAAACGGTAACCTCATTTTTAATAAGATCACCTAGGCCGTTTTTACGAAGCCAGTTAAATGCTTCTTCTTTCCTTTCAGCGGAAATAGAAGCACCGTAGATGGGTTTCACTTCTACAGCGGAACCATCTGCTAATTTCAATGTTGAGATATTCATTTCTTGCATCATTGTAGGAATGACATCACCTGAAAGAACATCTGCTTCTTCTTGTAATTTTTTTAAAGCTGCTTCTGTTAAAGCAATTCTATCTTCTAGACTTCTTAATTTAAGAACTTGATCAGATAAAGATTTAGCATCATTGACTTGTGTTAATGATTCTGTCTGGTCTTGTTCAAAGTTTATTGTACTTTCTACCATTTTATTACTTTCTGTTTATTGTTAACTTTCTTTCTATTTTTATCATTTGAACTAATTATAATTTAAAATTATAAATATGTCAAGATGTAGGATAAATTAATTTTCTTCAACCAAGCCTTTCTCAAATAAATTAATTTCTATTGGATAATAAACTTGTTCTTGTCTATCCCACTTTAATAAATTGTATCTACCATTTGTAATATCTGCAGCAATAGAACATGCTACACCTATAATTGCAGGGTCACCTGTAAGTAGTAAATAATCTTTTTTAGTATAATCTTTTAATAAAGATCTTAATTTAAGTATTAATGGTCCAGGACTCAATACCATTTGAGAATATTCAGGTAATAATACTTTTAATTTACCATATTTAGCTGCACCCATAATATTAAATTTAGGTTGACCAGCTCTAGTACCTGGTAATTCTTGTATAACGTATACTGTTGTATCCATCTTTCTTTACTTGACAATTAAATTATAGTTGTGATATAATACATTTTTATAGAAAGATAAAGTAAAATATTATGAATTACAAGTTTAAAACTAAACCATACGCACATCAAATAACTGCGTTAGAAAAGTCCTGGAATAAGGCACATTTCGCTTATTTCATGGAGATGGGTACCGGCAAATCTAAAGTACTTATTGATAATATAGCTATGCTATATGACAAAGGAAAGATTAATGGCGCTTTAATTATTGCTCCAAAAGGAGTTTATCAAAACTGGTTTGATATAGAAATTCCAAATCATATGCCAACACATATAGAAAAAAAGATGGTCTTATGGAGAGCATCTTTTATGAAAGGTAATGAAATAGTATCTAAAGAAGTAGATGCATTATTTGAAACAGGAACAGATCTACATATTTTAGTTATGAATGTAGAAGCTTTATCTACTAAAAATGGAGTTACATTTGCAAATAAATTTTTAAGTTGTCATGAAACTTTAATGGCAATAGATGAATCTACTACCATTAAAAACCCAGATGCTATTAGAACTAAATCTATTGTTCAATTAGGAAGAGCTGCAAAGTATAGAAGAATATTAACTGGATCTCCAGTTACTAAATCTCCATTAGATTTATATAAACAATGTGAATTTTTAGATGAAGGATTATTAGACTATACTTCTTACTACGCTTTTAAAACAAGATATGCAGTTTTAAGAACAGCTAACTTTGGAGGAAGGTCAGTTCAAATAGTTGTAGGCTATAGAAATTTAGATGAGTTATCTGAAAAAATAGAAAAGTTTTCATACAGAGTTTTAAAAGAAGATTGTTTGGATCTTCCAAGTTATTCATTTACCAAAAGAATTATTCAATTATCAAAAGAACAAAAAAAGATTTATGAGTCTATGAAGCAATTAGCTTTAGCACAATTAGGTGGTAAACTTATGACAACTGCAACTGCTCTTGTTCAATTAATGAGACTACATCAAATAACTTGTGGTCATTTTAAATCAGATGATGGAACAATACAAAAAATAAAAAATGAAAGATTAGATGCTTTAATGGATATTTTAAGTGAAGTAGAAAATAAAGCTGTTATATGGGCTCACTATAAATATGATATTGAAATAATAGTAGAAGCAATCAAAAAAGAATATGGACCAGATTCTTACGTTACTTATTATGGAGATACACCAAGTGAGATAAGACAAAACAATATTAAATTATTCCAGGATGAAAATAGTAAAGTTAGATTCTTAATTGGAACACCTCAAACAGGTGGTTATGGTATTACTCTTACAGCAGGTAATGTAATGATTTATTATTCTAATGGTTATGATTTAGAAAAAAGAACTCAATCAGAAGCTAGAATAAATAGAGCAGGACAAAAAAGAAAAATGACTTATATAGATATCATTGCAGAGGACACTGTAGATGAAAAAATCGTTAATGCCCTCCGCAAAAAAGTAGATATAGCTTCTAAAGTAATGGGTGAAGAATTAAAAGATTGGATTTAGATAACCAATCATTCTCACACGGTGTATAAGGTAACATTATTTTACCTCTATTTTAACACCTTCAATTTCTTTAGGCTCGTTGAAACCAAATTTAATTTTAAGTAGACCGTCTTTCATTTCAGCTTCATCAACTATTACATCTTTAGCTAATTCAAACTGTTTGAAAAATTTTCTAAATGCTAGACCTTTTT
>JACCDY010507231.1_pt1 | contig 13587 bp, 9 predicted proteins | sample 7446391 | NCBI WGS metagenome assembly JACCDY01 (sample SAMN15323451, study PRJNA562643) | freshwater metagenome | isolation source: river surface water | place: USA:Blue River Watershed | collected 2017-08-18 | reverse complement strand
GCGCTGAGATTCAAAAGCTTGTCGTTGCAAAGGCAAAAGAGATTGGCGTAACTGTTAACCCTCGCTACGGCAAGTGGGATCCAGTTACAGCTGATGTAGTTGCTGCAGATTCAGCAGAATCTGCTGTCACACCTTCAGACAAGTAATCCTTAGTTACATGCAAGATTCACAGCTTCAACGACTTGTTGAAGTCATGAATACTTTGCGTTCTCCTGGTGGATGCCCATGGGATGCAGAACAAACTCATGAATCTCTTTTGCCTTTGCAACGACAAGCTTTTGAATCTCAGCGCCAAGCTGATCTTCAGTAACACCTGCTGCAACTAGCTTCTGGCTAATCTTGTCTGAGTATGAGATCGCCTCGATGTACTCATCTAAATCATCTGGTGCAATTCCTGCGCTAACCAAAGCCGCTGGCAAACCAGCTTCTCCGCCAACTTGATCAAGGATGCTTGCACGACGTGTATCGATTTCAGCCTTGGTAACAGTTACCTTGAGCTCGGTTCCGAGTTCCCGTAGCAATGTGCTGAGAAGGTGGAAACGAAGTTGTGAAACATTAAGAGCAGCGCCGGTTTCAAGCTGCATCTGTGAGGTATCAACCTTTGCCCGCTCTGCCAGGATTGCATCGATGCTTCCCTGAACAGTTGCTTGAGTGATCTTTGTATCGCCCACTGTTGCCGCTGCGCCTACCTGCGAGCATCCCGCCAATAACAATGTTGCTACTGCCGCTGTGATTGCCAGGATCTTCTTCATTCTGTACTCGCTTTCGGTGCATCGCTCAATTGGTGTACGGCCTCAACGACCCAGGCAAGAAGAGAAGTATCCACTATTTCAGGCGCATTCTGTGACGGATTCCAAGAGGCGGCCTTTGGAAGTGCCACCAATACCGTGATGGCTGCACCCTTATAGAGCGAGCCTGGATAGAGACGAGTCAATCGAAGCTGACGAGATTCGGGAAGAATTAAAGGTGCAAGACGAAGGAACTTTCCTTGTACGACAACTTCAGTCAACTTTGCAGCCTTTGCTTGTGCCCGCAATGCCGCGACCCCAAGTAAAGCCTTAGCTTCCTCAGGTAGTTCACCAAATCGATCAACTAGCTCTGATTCGATAGATGCAACATCGTTTGGAGCTTTAACATCTGCAAGACGTCGGTAGAGATCAAGGCGCAAACGTTCTCCCGGAACATAATCAGATGACAAGTGCGCATTGATTGGAAGTTCAACCTTGCACTCTGAAACCTTTTCTTCAGTTTCAATGATTCCAGATTTGTATTCCTGAACCGCTTCTCCAACCATGCGCATATATAAATCAAAGCCAACATCAGCGATGTGCCCCGATTGTTCTCCACCCAAAAGATTTCCGGCACCGCGAATCTCAAGATCCTTTAGCGCGACTCGCATTCCAGAACCTAAATCAGTGTTCGTTGCAATTGTCTTTAATCGCTCATGCGCCAGCTCTGATAAAGGTTCGTCGTTGGGGTACAAGAAGTATGCATAAGCTCGTTCGCGACCTCGACCTACTCGTCCACGTAATTGGTGCAGCTGTGACAAACCAAATCGATCAGCACGTTCAACTATCAAAGTATTGGCATTTTGAATATCTAAACCGCTTTCAACAATTGTTGTGCACACAAGTACATCAAAGTCACGGTTCCAGAAAGCAAGAATGACATCTTCTAGCTCGCCCTCTGACATCTGCCCATGTGCGATTCTGATTCTGGCTTCTGGCACTAACTCTTTAAGGCGCATCGCGGTTTTATCAATTGTGTCCACGCGATTGTGTAAGTAAAAGATCTGTCCATCGCGCAGTAGCTCACGATGAATCGCTGCGGTTATCTGAGCCTCTTCCGCTGGGCCAACATAGGTAAGGATCGGGTGGCGTTCTTCAGGTGGGGTCGTAATGGTCGACATCTCACGAATTCCAGTAACAGCCATCTCAAGTGTGCGTGGAATAGGGGTTGCAGACATCGCCAAAACATCCACAGTTGTACGCAGCTTCTTCAAGGATTCCTTTTGTTCAACACCAAATCGCTGCTCTTCATCAACAATGACTAAACCCAGATCCTTAAACTGAACATCATTAGACAAAATTCGGTGGGTTCCGACTACTACATCAACGGTTCCGGCGGCTAACTGTTCAAGGATCTCTTTGCTTTCTTTGGCCGAATTAAATCGAGATAAACCAGCGACCTTTAATGGAAAACCTGCATAACGTTCGGCAAAGGTTTTTGAGTGCTGCTGCACCAACAAGGTTGTTGGAACTAAAACCGCGACCTGTTTTCCATCTTGAACCGCTTTAAATGCGGCGCGAATTGCGATCTCTGTTTTGCCATAACCGACATCGCCGCAAATGATTCGATCCATTGGGTATGGACGTTCCATGTCTTGCTTAACATCATTGATTGTAGAAAGTTGGTCGGGGGTTTCGATGTAGGAAAAAGAGTCTTCAAGTTCACGTTGCCAAGGAGTATCAGGTGAAAAGGCAAAGCCTGGTGAACTAGTGCGGGCGGCATAAAGTCGGATTAACTCGCCAGCAATTTGTCGAACCGCTTTACGTGCACGGCCCTTTGCCTTTTGCCATTCACCGCTACCAATACGGTGAACCGTTGGTGTTTCTCCACCAACATACTTTGATACCTGTTCTAAAGCATCGGATGGAACAAAGATTCGGTCGCCGGGTTGTCCACGCTTTGCGGGTGCGTACTCAATAATCAAATATTCACGGGTGACACCTGCAACGGTGCGTTGCAACAGTTCAACATATCGACCAATTCCGTGTTGTTCATGAACAACATAATCTCCGGCTTTTAACTCAAGTGGGTCAATCGCCTGCTTTCGTTTCGATGGCAGGCGTTCTGCATCCTTAACACTTCCCTTGCTGCCAGTTAAGTCGCGTTCAGTCATAAAGAAGATCTGATCTGTGGCGCTCTCAAAACCATGTGCAAGCACCGATGTTGTTAAGTGAATACTTCCTTTAGTAGGTGTTGCAAGGAGTTTTTCTGAAATCTGCACCGGTAAATCAGCTCCACGCAGGATGCCTGCATACCGTTCGAGCATTCCGTGGCCGTGCGTTGCAAAGACCACTGTGCGGTGCTCTTCTAGGGATTGGCGCAGAGTCGCGATGGCGCGATCAATATCTCCGCGCATTGGATCAATCGCAGCAAAATCTAAGAAGGTTGTTTCGGGATCTAGATCGGTGCCAAATGGACTGAGCTCTCGTGTAGTAATTCCGTGCTTTGCAATCTCTTCTAGCAGCTCATCCCATGCCATATATGTTCCAGCGCCATCATGAAGTGGAGCGCTACCTCCCATGGCCGCGTTGGACCACGATGCGTTAAGGAACTCTTCATTGGTTGCAAGCAAATCCGCTGCCCGAGATTTGATCCGTTGTTGATCAATAAAGACCAGTTGGGTATTTGCCGGCATTCGTGACAACAGAGATTGCGTTTCATCAATCAACAATGGGATCAACGACTCCATGCCTTCAAAGGTGATTCCTTCTGCGACCTTGCTCAGCATTTCAGCTGCTGCTGGATACTTATCTGCAAGCTCAATTGCGCGATGCTTTATTTCAGGTGATAGCAATAGTTCGCGACAAGGGTAGATATCGACAGCACCAACTAAGGGTTTAAAGGTTCTTTGATCTGCGACCTCGAAGTAGCTTAGATCCTCAATCTCATCCCCAAAGAAATCGATTCTGATTGGGTGGTGACTTAACGGTAAAAATAGATCGATGATTCCGCCGCGTACTGCAAACTCACCACGACGTTCTACTAAATCAGTTCGGATGTAGGCAAGAGAAGAAAGATGTCGTACTAAATCATCAAAGGATTGTTCCTTACCGATTTCTAGTTGCACCAAAGGAGATTTGCCTAATTGGCTGATGATTCGGTGGATCGCACCGCGTACAGGTGTTACTACAATCGGATTAATCGCTTGCGCTTGCTGCAACGAATATAAAGTTTGAATTCTGCGTGCGACGGTATCGCTGCGAGGACTTAAACGCTCATGGGGCAAGGTTTCCCAAGCTGGAAACTCAAGCACATTGTCATGGAGCTCTCGAAGTTCGCTGACAAGATCTTCGGCGCTGCGACTGGAGCTGGTTACAACTAATAAGGGATTTGCCTGCGCTCTGGCCGCTAATAGAAAGGGGTACAGGGGCTGGGGTGCCACGATATGAGATGCATCGGAATTAACTGGCAAGGTCGGAATTAACCCGCGCATAATTACTCTCCAATGCAGTTAGGCCCCAACTCCAAAGGAGGGGGGCTTGAATGTTCTTAGTCTAATTTGTTTTGCTACTAGGCGTTAACTGAGAGGATGACCCAATGAGCCAGAGCCCGATCGCTGCAGATGATGCAGCTCTTCGTAGCGATGTGCGCCGTCTTGGGGATCTTTTAGGTCAAACCCTTGTCCGCCAAGAAGGTCCAGAGCTTTTGGCTTTGGTCGAAGAGGTTCGTAAAGCGGTTCGCGAAGGAAGCGGCGATGAAATCCTTGCCACCCTTTCAGTTGAAGACTCTGTACAACTTGTACGTGCTTTTAGTACCTACTTTCATTTAGCAAATGTTGCCGAACAAGTTCACCGTGCTCGTGTTCTTGCACAGGCTCGTGCAACTGGTGGATCGTGGTTAGCTCGTGCGGTAGATCGCATTGAAGCGGCGATGAAGGCGCAAACACCTGGACATGAGTTAACTAAAGAAGAGATCACCGAGTGGGTTAGCGCGATGTCGGTACGTCCAGTCTTTACCGCGCACCCAACAGAGGCTGCACGTCGATCTGTTTTAAATAAGTTAGGAAGCATCGCCGATTTACTAGATGATCCACGTAATCCTTCACAACAAGATCGTCTTGCAGAAACCGTTGATCTTTTGTGGCAAACCGATGAACTTCGTTTGGGACGCCCTGAGCCATTAGATGAAGCTTTAAATGCTTTGTACTACTTAGATGATCTATTTACTGAAACCGTTCCTGAAGTATTAAATGATTTTGCTAAAGAGATGAAGCGAATCGATGTAGATGTTCCGATTACTGCTCGTCCATTATCTTTTGGAAACTGGATCGGTGGAGATCGTGATGGAAACCCAAATATCACCGCTGAGGTAACTACTGATGCGATGGAGCTGCAAGTTTCTCACGCCATCCGCGTAACAATCGCAGCCATGAACGCGCTGCGCCAGATGTTGTCTGTTTCAACCAAGATCGTTGGTGCAACCCCCGAACTTTCTGCTTCGGTTGAAAAGGATTTGAAGAACATCCCGGAATTTGAACAACGCTTTCTGCGTCTGAACGCTGAAGAGCCATACCGTTTAAAGGCAACTGCGATCGTGCACCGCTTGGCATTTACACGTGATCGTCATGCAAAGGGTGCGCCACATATTCCAAACCGCGATTACGCAAACACCGCAGAGCTGCTAGAAGATCTAGTTTTAATGCGTGATTCCTTGTTGGCACACCGCGGAGAGTTAATCGCAACAGGCCTGCTGGAGCGCACAATCCGCACAATTGCAGCCTTTGGAATCAACCATGCAACTATGGATGTTCGTGAGCATTCAGATGCACACCACAATGTTTTAAAGCAGATCACAGGCGTTGCTGGCTATCTAGAAAAATCTCATGATGAAAAGTTTGAAATTCTGACTCAAATTCTTGCTCAAGATAAGCGCTTTGATACATCTGGGCTCGAGCCGCTAGGCAAAAAAACAGTAGATACCTTTGTAGCAATCAATAATTTAATTGATCGCTTTGGTCCTGAAGCGATTGAGACTTACATTGTTTCGATGACTAAGGGTGCTGATGATTTAATCGCTGCCGTTGTCATCGCCCAGCAAGCAGGGCTTGTTTCATTAAATGAAAAGAAGGCGCGCATCGGCTTTGCACCTTTGCTAGAAACCGTTGCCGAACTTCGTGCTGCAGGGGAAATCCTTGAAAAGCTATTGAGCAACCCTGCTTACCGTTCAGTTGTTGCCCTTCGTGGTGATGTTCAAGAGGTCATGCTGGGATATTCAGATTCAAACAAGGATGCGGGAATTGCAACCAGCCAGTGGGAGATCCATAGAGCACAACGTTCTTTGCGCGATGTCGCGATGAAGCATGGTGTGAAGCTGTGCTTGTTCCACGGTCGCGGTGGATCTGTTGGTCGCGGTGGCGGTCCAACATATGAAGCTTTAATCGCACTGCCATGGGGTTCAGTTGATGGTCAGATCAAGATGACAGAGCAGGGCGAGGTAATTAGCGATAAGTACGCCCTTGCATCCCTTGCACGTGAAAATGTTGAGCTAACCCTTGCTGCATCCTTGGAAGCAACGATCCTTAACCGTGGACCTCGTCAAAGCAAGGAAGAGCTTGCTGCATGGGGAGATTGCATGCAGCTAGTAAGTGATTCATCATTTAAGCGTTACCGCGCCTTGATTCAACAGCCAGATCTTCCTACTTACTTTTATACATCAACACCTGTTGAGCAGCTAGGAGAGCTTTTCTTGGGATCACGCCCATCACGTCGCCCAGATGCTGCAGGCGGACTTGATTCGCTGCGTGCAATTCCGTGGGTATTTGGTTGGACTCAATCACGTCAGATTGTTCCGGGCTGGTTTGGTGTTGGTTCAGGGCTCAAAGCTGCACGCGAAGCAGGACATTCAGCGCTGCTTGCTCAGATGCTCAAGGAATGGCACTTCTTTACAACCTTTATTAGCAATGTTGAAATGACATTAGCTAAGACTGATCTTGCTTTGGCACGACGTTATGTCGAAACCTTGGTGCCCGCCGAGCTACATCACTTCTTGGATGAGATCCAAGCTGAATTTGATTTAACTGTGTCTGAAATTCTGACACTTACACAAAAGAAAAGTTTGTTGGGAGATCAAGAGATCTTGGCGCGCACCTTGCAGGTGCGAGATGCATACCTATCGCCAATTCACTTATTGCAGATTAATTTGCTCAAGCGTGTACGTGATGCAGGGGAATCAGCTGATCCTGTGTTGCGCCGTGCTTTGCTGCTGACAATCAATGGTGTTGCAGCAGGTCTTCGCAATACCGGCTGATTCTAAGTTATCTTTTTTTTGTGATTCCAATTAGATTAACTGTTGTAGGCAGATTGCGTTGCCTCTAACCCCTTTGTAATAAGTGATTCGACAACATCTGCGCCACGATCGATGAATTCGGGTAATTCTTTTTGTTCAACCTTTGAAAAGGCTTTCAATACAAAATCAGCTGGATCTTGTTGTCCCATTGGACGTCCAATTCCTAAACGGATTCGATAGTAATCAGGGGTGCCAAAGCTAGATGTCATAGATTTCAAACCATTATGACCGTTGTCTCCCCCAGCAAGCTTGGTTCTAATCGCTGCAAATGGGATGTCTAGTTCATCATGCAGCGCAATTATCTTTGTGGGTTCAACTGAATAAAAGTTTGCAAGAGCTTTAACTGGTCCACCAGTTTCATTCATGTAGCTCTTAGATTTACCAATAATTACTGAGTGCGCATCGATACCGACGCCGAGTTTAAAAGCTGCAATATCTGTGCGGGATTTGTGTGAAGAAAACTTTACTGAATGGCGACGAGCTAACTCATCGATCACCATCTGGCCGATGTTATGACGGGTGGCAGCGTATTGATCTCCTGGATTTCCCAGTCCCACTACCAACCACGTCATAACAACAAAGCCTAAGGGTTATGCCTTACTTTCTAACGCTTATTCAGCAGCTGGAGCTGCTGGTGCTGCTGCATCTGCTGCTGGTGCTGCTGTTTCTTCAGCTGCTGCAGTTGACTTCTCTGACAAGTGAACAACGATCATCTTTGGATCAGAATCAAGTTCAACACCTGCTGGAAGCTTTACATCAGCTGCGTACTTTGACTGTCCTGATGCAAGTCCTTGGATATCAAGCTCTAGGAAGTTAGGGATAGCTGATGCATCAACACGAACTTCAATTGAGTTGTGAACATGCTCAAGGATTCCATCACGATCGTGCTCGCCCACTGTGTGAACAGGAACTGAAACAACAACCTTCTCGCCGCGACGGACTAGAACTAGGTCGATGTGCTCAAGAATCTGCTTTAGCGGATCGCGAACGATCACCTTTGGAAGTGTTAGCTCAGTCTTGCCATCAATTGTGATGTCCAAAAGAACGTTTGACTGCTTTAGGGCAACGCCGATTTCCTTAGCGTTCAGGGTGATGTGAAGAGGCTTCTCACCGTGACCATAGATAACTGCAGGAACTAAACCATCGCGACGTGCACGACGTGATGCGCCCTTACCAAATTCAGTACGAGTGGTTCCGACGATTTTTACTTCTGCCATGAAAAAACTCCTGTCATCTCAGTAATACATGAGTCTGACAGGAGTTAAATACCTTGCCGTCGATAACGGTTCCGATTGAAACCCTCGCCAGAATGGTTGGAGTCTATGAGATTAGGAAGAAAGCTCCAAATCCCCGCTTAGGAGTGACCATCAAAGAGGCTGGTAACTGAACCATCTTCAAAGACCTCGCGTATTGCGCGGCCCAGAAGCGGAGCGATTGAAAGCACAGTCAGATTGTCGAACTTCTGATCCTCGGTAATTGGCAAGGTATTTGTAATAACAACCTCTGAAGCACGGCTGGCCTTAAGGCGATCTACCGCTGGACCGCTAAATACAGCGTGGGTTGCGGCGATGATGACATCGGCGGCGCCTGCTTCAAATAATGCATCTACTGCCTTTGTAATTGTTCCTGCGGTATCGATCATGTCATCGATAACAACGCAAGTTTGTCCGACTACATCTCCAACAACGCGACCTGTAACTGATTCATTAGGAATACGAGGATCGCGGGTCTTGTGAATAAATGCGATTGGGCATCCACCAAGAAGATCTGACCAACGCTCTGCAACGCGAACACGACCGGAGTCAGGTGAAACAATTGTTAAGCGAGTGCGATCCACCTTGCTGCCAACATAATTTGCAAGCATTGGAAGTGCAAATAGATGATCTACAGGACCATCAAAGAAACCTTGAATTTGTGAGGTGTGAAGATCAACCGCCATTAAACGATCTGCGCCAGCGGTCTTGAAAAGATCTGCCATCAAACGAGCTGTGATTGGTTCGCGTCCGCGGCTCTTCTTGTCCTGACGTGCATAACCATAAAAAGGAGTGACTACCGTGATGCGCTTTGCAGATGCGCGCTTCAAAGCATCGACCATGATTAGTTGTTCCATGATCTGCTTGTTAACTGGGTTGGTGTGGCTCTGAATTACGAAGGCATCACAACCACGAACAGATTCTTCAAAGCGAACAAATATTTCACCATTTGCAAAATCATATGCAGACATTGGTGTTAGTGGGATACCGAGTTCGGTTGCGACCTCTTCAGCTAGTTCAGGAAATCCGCGGCCTGCAAATAGGCGCAATCTCTTTTCAGAAGATAAACGGATCTCGCTCATGTATCTAGCCCTTCTTCTTCTCTGCTGCCTGTGCTGACTTGGTGCCGGGGCGCTTGCGCATGACCCAACCTATTACATTTTTTTGCATTGCTCGGCCAATACCAATCGCGCCAGCCGGAACATCTTCAGTGATCACAGATCCAGCAGCTGTATATGCGCCATCACCAATGGTTACAGGGGCTACAAGCATCGTGTCACTGCCGATACGAACATGATCTCCCACGGTTGTGTGGTGCTTTTCAACGCCATCGTAATTAACAAAGATTGTTGCAGCGCCGATATTGCTGCCTTCTCCGATGGTTGCGTCGCCAACATATGACAGGTGAGGAACCTTTGAACCGGTACCGACCGTTGAATTCTTTATCTCAACAAAAGCACCAGCCTTGGATGCATCACCCAATTGAGTTCCGGCACGCAAATATGTAAATGGACCAACTGTTGCGCCTTCACCAATAATTGTTTGAGTCGCGATTGATTCCAGCACAGAAGCGCCCTCTTTTACGAGGCAATCAGTCAAAGTAGTACGAGGGCCAATAACCGCACCTGTGGCTATCTTTGTCCCGCCCAGCAAGGCAGATCCTGGGTGGATCGTTACATCATTGGAAATCTCAACTGTTGAATCAATCCAAGTTGTTGTTGGATCGATGATCGTCACACCTGCGCGCATCCAGTGTTCATTGATTCGATCGCGAAGCATCGCTGCGCTTTCTGCCAATTGAACTCGATCATTAACTCCAAGGGTTTCAGTGAAATCATCGATCATAATTGCGGCAACTGATTCGCCAGCAGATTTTAGGATTCCGATAACATCAGTTAAATACAGCTCGCCCTGTGCATTGGCGTTAGTTAGCATGCCAATTGATGCAGCTAGTTTTTCACCATCAAATGCATAGACGCCGCTATTAATTTCAAAGATAAATTTCTCATCATCTGTTGCATCTTTTTCCTCAACAATGCGCAGCAGTTCATCACTGTCATCGCGGATGATTCGACCATAACCCGTTGGCTCTGGATGTTCAGCGGTTAAGACAGATGCTGCGAAATTTCCAGCGGCATGGGCTGCAACAAACTGTGCCAATGAATCACCGGTCAGCATTGGTGTATCGCCAGCCAAAATTAAAACTGTGCCTTTAGGTGCACTGCCTGCGAGCGCTAACTGCGCTGCATGGCCGGTGCCGTTACGTTGCTCTTGAAAAACCGTTGTCGCTTTAGGTGCGATCGCGCTGATGTGGGCCTCTACCGCTTCACGTCCTGAACCAACAACGATTCGAAGCTCGCTGGGATTGAGTTGAGAAACTGCGTGCACAACATGTCCGAGTAGCGAACGGCCTGCAACGCTGTGGAGCACCTTGGGGGTTGTTGACTTCATACGCGTGCCTTCGCCTGCGGCCAGAAGGATCACGGTTTGTACGTTCACGAGTGCAGTCTATCGGGATGCCTTGTTTAAATAAGGCGGTCGCTCCGCCACCAGGTATCGATCCTGGACCCTGGGCTTCAAAGGCCCATGTGCTAGCCACTACACAATGGCGGAACGCATATTCTCCCTCATAAATGGTGGTGCTGGCGACCATCGCCCATCAAAAGGCGATCAATCGAGTGGAATTTAGGAGATTACCTTCGCTCCCGCCACAGGCCCGTACGCACGTGCAACGCTGCCAACTACCCCACTTGAGGTTAAAGCAACCGCTAAATCAAGCCCAGCCTCTTCATCTGCCACTAAAAATGCAACTGTTGGGCCTGATCCTGAAACTATCGCGCCTAACGCTCCATACTCCTGACCTACATCTAAAACTAATCGCAAGGCAGGGCGCAGAGAACAGGCTGCTGCTTGTAAATCATTTACTAATGAAGCACCAACTGCCGGAGCATCTGCGGCAAGTAATGCCTGCATTAACCCTTCATGTGTTTGCGGTTCAACAATCTCTAACTCGGCTCGTAATCGATCGCATTCGGCATAGACAGCTGGTGTAGATAAACCAACGGTAGATAAGGCAAGTACCCAGTAATAGGTTCCACGGGAAAGTGCGGCGGTTAATTGATCTCCATGTCCGCGACCAATAGCGGTTCCACCGCTCAGCATGAAAGGAACATCGCTACCCAATTGAGCTGCGATTTCAACCATCTCTTCGCGGGTCATTCCTAATGAATACAAATAATCAATTCCGACAATTGTTGCTGCAGCATCTGCGCTGCCTCCAGCCATACCACCTGCAACTGGAATTGATTTCTTAATTTCAATGTGAGCATCAACAGTTAAGTCATACTCTTTTGAAATTAGTGCAACAGCTTTAGCGGCTAAGTTATTTGCATCTGCTGGAACACCATGGGTCTGGTCCCCCGATATAGCGATAGTTAAACCAGCACCAGGTTCAGATAATTTAATAGTGACATCATCAAAGATTGAGATTGCTTGAAAGACAGATACTAGATTGTGGTAACCATCAGCCTCTTTTGGCCCAACAGAAAGTTGAAGGTTGACCTTTGCAGGTACGCGAACCGTCACACTCTTTACTGGCATGCGGTGACCCTATAACTGCTATTAGAAAATGTCAGGTGCAACGGCTGCGATCTGACAAAAAGATTTAACTTCCAAAGCCTCGCCTCGCAACGTTGGATCGATACCAGCTTTGATCAAGATCTCTTCCGCTGCAGATGATGAGCCATACAGGCTAGAAAGGGCTGATCTGAGCATCTTTCGGCGCTGCGCAAAGGCGGCATCAATAATTGTGAAAACCTTTTCCCGCATCTCTTCGCTGCCAGCGGTTTCACGGCGGGTAAAGCCAACTAACTTTGAATCAACGTTGGGCGCTGGCCAAAAGATAGAACGTGAAACCGTTCCAACATTTTTAACATCGGCCCACCATGCAGCTTTTACACTTGGAATTCCATACTCTTTGCCACCAGGCTTTGCCGCTAACCGATCTGCGACTTCTGCTTGAACCATAACAACACCGGTGCGGATTGTTGGGAACTTTTCTAACAGGTGTAGCAGAACAGGAACTGAAACGTTGTAGGGCAGATTTGCTACCAGAACAGTTGGCTCAACTGGAAGGTCATGAACCGCCAAAGCATCCTTGTTAATTACCGTCAGATTTTCCGGATGCTCGAAGTGTTCTGCCACTGTTAATGGAAGTTGTTGGGCAAGGCGTGGATCGATCTCAACTGCGATGACAGATTTAGCCGCTTCCAACATGGCAAGTGTTAAAGAGCCAAGACCTGGACCAATTTCTAAGGCAACATCATCTTTGGTAACACCTGCGGTGCGTACGATTTTCGTACAGACATTGGAGTCGATGACAAAGTTTTGTCCTAATGATTTAGATGGCTTTAAATCAAGCTGTGCTGCAAGTTCGCGGATCTGCGCCGCACCCAGCAAGGTCATGATGCGAAGGATCCAAAGATTCTCTCGGCGTTATCACTTAACGCTGTTGCAAGCTCTGCCAGATCTTGATCTCGCTCAACCGCCATTGCGCGGACAATATTTGCAATCTGTGCAGGAGTATTTCCAGCACCGCGATGTGGCGTTGGAGCAAGGAAAGGCGAGTCGGTTTCTACGAGCAATTGATCGGCGGGTACAAGCTTTACCGCATCCCGAAGCTCAGGTGCATTTTTAAAGGTCAATGTGCCTGCAAAAGAGAGGATGTAGCCACGTTCGATACAAAGCTTTGCCATTGCGACATCACCTGAAAAACAATGAAAGACGGTCTTTTCAGGGGCTCCAACTTCTAGCAGTACAGATAAAACATCATCATGGGAATCGCGGTCATGGATAACAAGTGCCTTGTTGGTCTTCTTTGCTAACTCAATATGCCACTTAAAGGAATCTTGTTGGCGTTTGCGAAGCTCTGGTGGAGTTCTGAAGTAATCAAGTCCAGTTTCACCAATTGCACGTACACGTGGATGCTGGGCAAGCTCTTCAATAATCTTTAAATCCGCCTCCAGATCAGCAACCACGGGAGCTTCATTGGGGTGCAAAGCAACCGCAGCCAATACTGAGGTATTCCATTTCTCTGCGGCTTGAACACACCACTTAGATTGCTCCGCTGAGTATCCAACTTGAACAATGCGATCTACATTTACTGATTTTGCTTCAGCGATTACATCTGCAACCTCTTGAGAATCAAATGCTGCATCAGTAACGATCTCCATATGTGCATGTGCATCAACCGTTGGAACCG
>JACCDY010284624.1_pt1 | contig 13587 bp, 17 predicted proteins | sample 7446391 | NCBI WGS metagenome assembly JACCDY01 (sample SAMN15323451, study PRJNA562643) | freshwater metagenome | isolation source: river surface water | place: USA:Blue River Watershed | collected 2017-08-18 | reverse complement strand
TTCGCTTCAGAGCTAGCTATTGGAAAACCTAATTCGCTAGGTAACACACTCAAAGTCGTAAAGGCAGTTGAATCAAATCCCAAACAATTTAGCCAACTCTTAAAACTACTACTTCACGAAGACTCTCTTGTTGCCATGAGGGCTATGAATGCCACAAAACGGCTAATGCGGGCAGACAAGGATTTCTTTGACCCACAAAAGCAGGCATTAGTAAAGGTTTACTCGAAGAGTAAACACAATGTAGTAAAGCTTGGTTTAATTGTTTTGTATTTTGATTTTATTAAAGAGTTCTCAGCATCTGAATTAAAGGCAATTAAGTCTTTAACATTGAAATGGGCCAGAGAGAGTCAAGATTGGATGATTCTTGCCCAAGGTCTTAAACTCCTTGAGAAATTAGCCAAAATTGACCCAAGTATTAAGCCAGATCTCATCAAGGTAGCCAAAGTGCTCCAAAGAGATTCAAGAAAGGCTGTTGCTATGAAGGCTAAGAAGGTTTTAGCTAGCCTTTAGTGCAAGCCAGCGCCCTCAGTTTCAACCAGTGATTCTTTACCAACATTGATAAAGAAAAATAGCACTATTGCGCCCACAAATAAAAGGCCTGCACTGACCGTAAATGCAACTGTAAAGCCATGTGTCATTGCATATGGCATAACCTTTTCACCAAGTTGAGTATTTGCCGCAGCAAAAGAGGTAGTTGCTGTTGCTGCTACCGTATTCAAAAGTGCAGTTCCAAGGGATCCACCAACTTGTTGGCTGGTATTAACCATTGCACTTGCAACACCAGTATCTTGATTTGAAACAGCATGAAGTGCTGTGGAGGTTAATGGAATAAACACCAATGCCATTCCACTAGACATAATTAATAATGATGGAAGGACATGGGTTGTGTATGAGGTGTCAGGTGTTATCTGAGTCAACATAAGTAGACCAACGCTAGCTGCTAATAAGCCTGGCACCATTAAAGGTTTAGGCCCGACCTTTGGCAGTAATGTTGATGCAATTCCAGCAAAGACAATAATTCCTGCCGTAAATGGCAAGAAAGCAAATCCTGACTTAAGTGGGCTATAGCCCAAGATTACTTGTAGATAAAGTCCTAGGAATAAAAACATAGAGAATAACCCGGCACCAACAACAAGTGAGCCAAGATATGAACCACCGCGGTTACGCTCAGTTACAACGCGAAGTGGCATTAGAGGATTTTTTACCCGTTTTTCAATCGAAACAAAGATAGAAAGTAAAACAACGGCTAAGACCAAGAATGTTATGGTCAAAGAATCTGACCAGCCCTTTAGCGCAGCCTCATTAAATCCATAGGTAAGTGAGAACAAACCAGCTGTTGCGGTGATAACACCAGGTATGTCATAAGTGTTATCTCCTTGAGCCTTTGATTCCTTTACAAACTTAATAGCCAAGATCGCAACTAAAATTGCAATTGGTGTGTTAACTCCTAAGCACCAACGCCATGAGAAGAACTCTGTTAACGCCCCTCCCAAGATAAGGCCAATTGCTGCACCTCCACCTGAAATAGCGCCAATAACTCCAAATGCCTTAGCCCGTTCCTTAGGAACTGTGAAGGTTACTGAGATGATTGAAAGGGCAGCAGGTGCTAGTAATGCACCAAATACTCCCTGAAGTGCTCGAGAGGCAAAAAGTAATCCTTGAGTTGAAGCAACGCCACCAAGAGCGGATGCAGCTGCAAATCCAATTAATCCGATCAAGAAGATTTTTTTGCGTCCCATATAGTCACCGATACGTCCACCTAGTAGCAACAGCGAACCAAAAGCTAGAGTGTAAGCAGTAATAACCCAATGTTGATTGGCATCTGAGATGCCTAGATCTTGCTTCGCACTTGGAATTGCAATATTCATAATTGAGCTATCAAGAACAATCATTAATTGTGCGGATGCTACGACAAACAAAGTTCGCCATCTTGTTGGATCTAGACCATCTTTTGTTGCATTACTCAACTTATTCTCCCTTTTATTTGTGTTGCAGTATCGGTGTCACAATAATGACTCTAAATTGATTATATGCTGATTCTTCTTAGGTTTAAAACTCAGCGCGTAGTGATTTTGTCAACAGCGCAAGAATTGCAGTCACAGAAAGTATTGCAGCTAAAACAAAGTATGTTGTACTGACTCCTAAGCTTTCAACTGATAAGCCAGATGCCACCATTCCTAATGGTGGTGCTGCATAGAAAACCGCAGCCTGCACACCAAATACTCGTCCCTGCTGATCTGCTGGTACTCGTTGCTGAACTAAAGTGCTAATTAGTGGATTAAATGGTCCCCAAGATAAACCTAAGAGGAAACCGGAGATAATCAATAATGGCAATGGTGGTAAAAATGCCATTGGCACAATACTTATTGCACTACCAATTAAAGTCATGCGAACTAAAGTTCTTCTTGAAACTCTTGCGCTGATCCAGCCATAACCAAAGGAGCCAACTGCAGATCCAGCAGCAAGAGCTGAGATTACAAAGCCAAGTCCTGCAGGATTTTCTAAATCCTCAAAGTAGGTTGGAAGAATGACAGTTTCAGTTGGCAGATAGACCGCAGCCAAAATTAATATCGTAATCGAAATAGTACGAAGTAATTTGTCACGCCATAGAACTTGAAAACCCACACTAATACTTCGATTTGTTATCTCACCCATACCTTCTGCTAACTCACGCGCCTCTTTGCCAAGATTGCCAACCCGTAAAAAAACGATTGCTAGTGCTGCAATTATGAATAGGCCAGCAGATACCCAAAATGAATTAACTGCACCGACAGTTGAAATTAAGCCTGCACCTACTGCTGGTCCAAAAATCCAAGCCACACCCATAAATCCATCATGAATACCATTTAATCTATCCAGATCGATATCAGATGCTTTTGCAACATCTGCTAATAATGTTTTTCTTGCGGTGTAACCAGCTGGATCAAAGATGGCGCCAATAACTGCAATTATTAGAATCGTAATATTTGAAAGTCCAGATGTTATAGCCACAATTGGAAATGCGATTACTGAAAGTGATGAGAGTAAATCCGCGCCAATACTTACCGAGCGTCGACCAATATGATCAACTAACCAGCCACCGATTGGTGAAATCAAAAGTCCAGGTAGTGCAGATATGGCAGCAACCAATCCGGCAAATGCAGGTGAGTTGGTCTCTTCTAGAATTAGCCATGGAATTGTGATCATGGCGATTGAGTTGCCTAAGCCAGATGCAAAATTTGAAATTTGATGAAGTACAACAGGGGTATTTTTCCTCATAATCTGATTATCACCCATATGTATCGAAATGGTAAATCAACCATTTAGGTCAACTTATCTCTGAATAATGTTGCATTAATGCTATATAGCATATATGCTATTTCTATGAGTCGCAATCCAGAAGAGCCGGTCTATAACCGGATTGAAGAGGTTCGTATCGAATTAGGACTATCTAGGCAGGATCTTGCCGATAAGGCTGGCGTTCATTACCAAACAATTGGTTACTTAGAGCGTGAGGAGTACAGCCCCTCACTTGTACTTGCCTTACGGATCGGAAAGTCACTAAATCAAGAGGTTTCACAACTATTTTCCCTCACCCCATTTAAGAAAGGAAAGTAAGGATGTCTAATAAAAATAAGATTTATTGGTTTGAGGGTGTTACTAAGAAGGGTGTTGAAGCTCTTCTAAACGATGAAAACTCTAAGTTCAGATGGCTCAGACCACAGCGAAATCGTAGAGTCATAGTAATTCTTATGTCACTTGGTTTACTACTTACTTCGATGGGTAGTTACTGGCCAACCCTAAAGACGAATCTCAATCTAAGTGCTGGGGTTGGCGTAATCGTTTATTCCACCTGTGCTATTTTTGTAATTCTTTCAGTTGTTGGCGGCTACTCATTTTTGCGCATCGCTGTTCGATCCATTGCAGATGCTCCCGATGAACTCTTAGATGAGCGCCAAATATCAATTCGAAATACCTCATTTAGATACGCATATTTCATTTTGGGTTACATAGTTTTGGGCTTGATGATAATGATGACTTTTGGACCTGAACTAAAGATGTTTCAGGCAGGTGAAAATGATGGAAGTTATTTGTTGGTTGCCAGCTTATTTGCATGTGCATCATTGCCATCAATGGTGATGGCTTGGCGCGAGCGAGATATTTAACAAAGTGCAAAGAGATATAGCACCTGATGTCCTAAGAGGATTCGCGTTACTTGGAATTCTTGTTGTAAACATCCAGTTTATGGGGTTAAGCAGTGACCAAGGAGCTCGTGGTGAGTGGACTCAGGGATTTGCCAATGGTTCAGCAACTTTTCTCATTGCCGCACTCTTTGCCGGAAAGTTTTATCTATTGTTCTCATTTCTCTTTGGCTATAGCTCCAACTATGTAATTAGAAATGATAAATCAAATAGGTTGCGATGGCTTAAGCGTTGTCTTGTGCTTATCGCTCTCGGAGCGATTCACTTTACATTTCTTTGGCATGGCGACATCCTCTTTGTCTATGGGCTATTTGGTCTACTTCTTACTTTTTTCTTTTTTAGAACTGATAGAACTTTAAAGATATGGTCTCGAATAATTTTTTCTATTTCAACAATTTTTATCGTATTAATCGGAACTTTAACCTTCATCGTTGAGTACGTTTTGAATGAAGATTTTCAAATGAGTACAGAGTCAGGTCTTGATGTGATTCTTCGCAATGGAACTTTCTTGGAGGCAATACCAGCAAGATTGGAGGTCTGGTTACTAAGCATTTCATTAGGAGTTTTTCTTCAAGGTGGCTTCGCATTTGCAGCATTTTTACTTGGAGTGCGATTAGCACGTTCTAATTTTCTATCATCACCCATTGATAAAGCTGCAAATTCACGATTAATCAAGAAGGGGCTTATTTTTGGATTACCAATTCAAGTAATTGCCGCCACGATCCTACTTAGAAATGAGCAATCGGCCGAGCCTTATGAAAGCATTTATCTAATTTCACTATTTGCTTCTTTTGTGGCCGCTCCACTGCTTTCAATGTTTTATTTAGGACTAATTCGCAAGTTAGTTGAGGAACAACCACATCTAGTTTCTTGGATGAAGCCAGCCGGAAAAATGTCTTTAACTATTTATATTTTACAATCTGTAATTACCTCATTTATCTTTAGCCCTTGGTCTTTGGGCTTATTCCAGGATTTGCAAACCTGGCAAGTATTTCTCCTTGCGATCGCGATTTGGTTACTGCTTTGCTATCTTGCAACACAGTGGCTAAAGAGATTTAGCCAAGGACCTCTAGAAAAAATAGTCAGCTCACTTACTAGAAATCGATAGGAGAGTATGTAGATGGCCTGGATTGCTGTAATTACTGCAGGTATTCTTGAAGTTGGTTTTGCGACCATGTTAAAACTTTCAAACGGGTTCACAAAACTTTGGCCAAGTATTGGCTTTATCATTTTTGCTGCAGGAAGTTTCTCTTTGCTATCTTGGTCATTAAAGGTTTTACCTATAGGAACAGCTTATGCAGTCTGGACAGGTATCGGGGCAGCAGGAACTGCGATACTAGGTATGGTTATATTTAAAGACCCAGTTTCAATAGCTCGAATTACAGCAATTGCATTTATTATTACGGGAGTTATTTTGTTAAATGTATCTAGTGCTAACCACTAGACAATTCTTTATTTGTAATGATTTATAGCTTATTTGGATAATGCATAAATAATTAAATTCTCAGACTTTTCTAAGTTACCAAATTGAATTTCATCTGCTGGTAAATCGATTTTGAATACTGTATTTCAACAAAGATTTTGATTCTAAATCTATGTAAGTTGTCTGAAAACATTCACTCTATTTAAGATACACTTTTATAGTACAGCAAATTAGACTACGAATAGGCTCATTAATGGAAACTTACAGAATTAAGTGGTTAACACGTATTGTTTACTCTCAAACCTTTGAGCTATTTATTGCCGGTATTATTTTTCTAAACGCAGTTGCCTTAGCCTTACTAACTATTCCAGGTATTGATTTTGCAACCAGAGAATCTCTAGAGCGATTCGATCAAGCTGCTCTTTGGATATTTGTTGCTGAACTTATGGTCCGAATGATTTCATATGGCAGCAAACCTTGGAACTTCTTTAAAACAGGGTGGAATGTGTTTGATTTTGTAATTATTGGACTCTCACCATTTTTAGCAAACCAGACATTAATCCTTCGCCTACTTAGGATCTTTAGATTAATTAGAATTTTTAGATTTCTTCCAGAGGTTCGAGTCCTTACTCGTTCAATAACTAGATCTCTTCCACCGCTAATGAGTATGTCGGTATTAATTTTCCTTGCACTTTTCATCTATGGGATGGCCGGGGTATACCTTTTTGGTGATGAGATGCCTGAGCAGTGGGGAGATATAACTGCCGCCCTAACCTCATTGTTCATTCTCTTAACACTGGAGGAGTTTGCAATTTACTTAGTTGATGGGTTGGCAGTATCGCCTTGGGCACTGCCGTATTACATCTCATATGTATTTGTAATTGTTTTCACAATCCTAAACGTGTTAATTGGTGTGGTCTTAAATGCGATGGATGAGGCAAGGCAAGAAAGTCGCGATCGGGAGGAAGAAATTAAGCGACTACAAAATTTTGCTAAAGAAGTTGATGATATATCTGCAGATGGCAAGGTTTCAGCTGAAGAAATAACACAATTGAGACAAAAAATAATGACTCTAGAAAAAGAATTGAGGCGAGCCAAAAAAGCTTAATTTGAACTCTTTCAATCCTCTATAAATGTAACTATTATCATTACTGAGTAAATGCTAGGCTTAACTTAATTATGAAACTCAGTACTTCATCACAGATTACAGTCACATTGTTAACCCCAGATAATTGGCTTAGATTAAAAAATATTCGACTTAGAGCATTAGTTGAAAATCCTGAAGCATTTGGACCCACATTTGATGAAGAAAGTAAATTAAATGAGCAAGGCTGGCGCGATAGGTTTAAAAAAGAGGATTACTTAATTGGCTCAATAGAAAATGAAGATGTTGGCACAATGTATATAGAGGTACTAAAAGGTGATCATGGCGCCACATGTTGGATCGGTGGATGTTGGACAGATCCAAGATATAGAGGCTTTGGTGTTATGAAATTTATGTTTGAATTTATTGATCTACAAAGTAAAGAAAAGGGTTGGCAGCGACAGGGTCTTGGAGTATGGGTTCATAATCAAGGTGCGATTAAAGCGTATGAGGCAATTGGCTTTTCAGTAGCCGGGGAGAAAATGGCCAGTACAAGTAGGCCTGGAAGTTATTTTCAACATATGGTTAGAGATAGCAAACTAAGTTAAATAACAATCCTTTTATCACTTCAAAGTGATACTTTGGGATTGTGAACCCAGTAATTAGACCACTTCGAGACTTTTTACATCGTGAATCTTCCAGTGGAATTCTTATATTAGTTGCTGCATTACTTGGTTTGATGATTGCAAACTCACCTTTTTCTGATTACTACTTTGATACCCTGGCATGGGATTTTGAATTATCACTAAGCGGAATAGCACTTGAGTTATCGCTATTAAAGGTTGTTAATTACGTTTTAATGACAATTTTTTTCTTTGTAGTTGGTCTTGAAATAAAGCGAGAATTAACTTCAGGACACCTATCCTCTTTCAAGAAAGCTATAACACCTTTCATTGCCGCTATTGGTGGAATGGCACTTCCTGCTGTTATCTACTTACTTATTGCTGGTTCTACTGATGCTAGTGGCTGGGGTGTGCCAGTTGCCACCGATATTGCACTAGCGGTGGGATTGTTAACATTTGTAGGAAGCAGCGCTGTTGCATCCCTACGGTCATTTTTACTAGCTCTTGCTGTTATAGATGATATTGTAGCAATCCTTATAATCGCTTTTATTTATTCAACCGGAGTAATTTTTTCCTGGATTCTTGCCGGACTAATTACAGTTTTTTTAATCTTTCTTTTTAGTAAATTTGGAGTGAATTCAACATTTATCTATGTTTTATTGGGAATATCACTGTGGTACTGCATGTATAAAAGTGGGGCTCATCCAACTCTTGCTGGAGTGATTTTAGGATTGATGACACCAAATATCGTTAAGAAAAGATCTGGGCTGCAAGATGTTGACGATGGACAAGTATCCGTAATTGAGTGGTTAGAAAAAAAGCTACACCCTTGGAGCACTTTTCTAATTATTCCACTTTTTGCTTTTGCAAATACAGGTGTAGTTATTTCTAATCAATCAATTAATAATGCTTTAAATTCACCAATTGCCTGGGGTATTTTTGCTGGACTAGTTGTAGGTAAACCACTCGGTGTGTTATTAACTGTTTTGTTTGGCAAGAAAATTGGATTTAGCCAAATGCCACAAGGAGCAAAAAGTATTGACCTACTTGCAACTGGTAGTGCTGCAGGGATTGGCTTTACAGTTGCAATATTTATTGCCAATTTGGCTTTTACTGATCCAGTAACTCAAGATCTGGCTGTTTTTGCAGTAATTGTTGCATCCCTAGTTAGCGCACTAATTAGCTTATTGCTGTTTAAATTATTGGCTGGTAAAAGAGGCTGATTTCAAAATATTCTCAGCAATCTTAAGACTCGCAGTAAACTCTTTAATTTGCTTGGTGTATTAAAAATCCTTTATATTACGCAGGTTAAGGGGAGTACCTCGAAAGTAGCATCTTCGTCAACACGGATAGAAATATCCCGGAGCTGCGGCCACTATTTGGCTGAGGAAGACCTTGGCACTTACCTCCCATTAACGAATAGGTGTAAAAATAATGAATGTTTCACTAACCACTTGGCTTGTTGTAATTGCCGCAATACTTATCTTAATTTTTCTAGATTTGGTTACAGTAAGTCGAAAGCCACATGATGTCATGTTTAAAGAGGCTGCCGGTTGGTCTATTTTCTATATTGCACTGGCAATTGTATTTGGTATCTGGGTTTGGCAAACAGCAGGTCCCCAATTTGGTACAGAGTATTTTGCCGCCTATTTAGTTGAAAAATCATTATCGGTCGATAACCTATTTGTATTTATAATTATTTTGACTCAATTTAAAGTCCCATCTATTTATCATCAAAGAGTTTTGATGATTGGCGTACTTCTAGCTCTTGTATTGCGAGCAATCTTTATCGCCGTCGGTGCCGCTGCCCTTGCTGCATTTAGCTTTACATTTGTAATCTTTGGCGCAATTCTTATCTGGACTGGATTTGGATTGTTTAAGCATTGGGATGAGGATCCAACACCTGAAGATAACTTTTTTGTTAAGGCTATCTCAAAGCGGATGACTATCACAGATAAATTTGATGGTTCAAAGGCTTTTACAAAAATTGATGGTAAAAAAGTTGCAACCCCAATGTTCTTGGTGTTTATTGCAATTGCTTCAACTGATTTACTTTTTGCTTTAGATTCTATTCCGGCAACTTTTGGTGTAACTAGTGAGCCATTCTTAGTCTTTGCGGCAAATGCCTTTGCCTTACTTGGACTACGCGCCCTTTACTTCCTACTTAAAGGCCTACTTGATAAGCTAATTTATCTATCCCTTGGTCTATCAATTATTCTTATGTTTATTGGAATTAAGTTGATATTTACTTACCTACACGAAACATGGAGTGAAGTTCCAAAAATTCCAACCCTTATTAGCTTGGCAGTAATTGGATCGATATTAATTATTGCAACGATTGCAAGCTTGATTAAGTCCAAAAAGGATCCAAGCGCGCACGCTCATGCAGGGCGAGTTACTGGCTCAAATAAGAATAATGAGAAAAAAGAGAGAAAGTAACTCTTTTTACTTAATTGAGGCTTCGTAAATTGCTTGGATAGCAGTATTTAGAGACGCATCAAACTGGGCATCACTTTGTTGCGCAGTTAGACCTTCTGATAATGCTCTTGAGAAGCTAGCAATAACATTTGGGTTCTTTGCTAAAACCTCATTAGCATGATCTCGGCTATAGCCACCAGATAGTGCTACAACTCTTACAACTCTTGGGTGGTTTGTAAGGGGTGTGTATAGACCTGCCTTTTCAGGCAAGGTCAGCTTTAACATTACATTTTGATCATCACTTAACTTATCTAATTGCTTAATTAGAGCTGCAAGTAATAAATCTTCGGCAGCAGCCTTATCTGGGCAATTGATATCAACCTCTGGCTCAATAATTGGTACTAATCCTTTAGCGCAAATTACCTTTCCAATTTCAAATTGTTGGTCAACAACTGCATTTACTCCAGCTGCATTTGCTTGCTTAATTACAGATCTCATCTTGGTGCCAAATACTCCATGCGAGAGTGCACTAGTTAATCTTGCATCTAGCTCAGGAATTGGCTTCATTACTTGGGCACCATCTTTTTCATCAGCTAAGCCATTATCAACCTTTAAAAATGGCACAATATTTTTCTTCTGCCATAAAAACTCAGCACTACCTAGTCCATCAATCTGACGATCCATTGTCATTTCAAATAAAATTACGCCAATTACACGCTCTGAGGTAAATGAAGGAGATTTGATAATTCGAGATCTCATTTGGTGCACTAAATCAAACATCGCTGCCTCACCTGAGTATGTATCAGGCTGAACTCCATATAGGGACAATGCTTTAGGAGTTGAGCCACCGCTTTGATCTAGGGCAGCAATAAATCCCTTGCCATTTTTCATCTGTGCAAATTGTGCAGAGTTCATAATCGATTCCTTTAATCTAGAAAATTATTTGATTTAACTGGCAGTGACATCGGTGTCAGGAGGTAATAATAACACTATATTTTCAGCAGAATTCGCCTACTGATTTAGATATATTTTATATTGGACCTTATCGATAACCGCCAACTGGTCATATAATTTTCGCGCCACCTGATTATCTTCAGCTGTGACCCAATAAAGCCGCTTCGAGCCTTTCTTTATCGCGATCTGTTCAACCGCCTTAATCAACGCCCTGCCCACACCATAACCTCTGGCTTTAGGATCAACAAATAAATCCTCTAAGTAGCAAAAATCCTCAACCTCCCAGGTATCTGGACGGAATATGTAATGTGCAAGGCCAATTACTTGGCCATCCTTTTCTGCCAGTAAGCCATGCATGTTGTACTCAGAGTTAATGCGACTCCAAGTTAGCTCATACTGATCCTCACTTAGATTGGAGTTATAAAACTCAATATATGCCTTAAAAAGCTCCAACCACCTAGATTTATCAGATTTAGTGATTGGTCGAATATTTAAACTCATATCTCAATCTTATACCCATACATACTTTAGGCTTAAGCAATGAACTCAATTAGGAATGTAGTAAGGGTTGTAGCTATTACAAATCTGACCTACTTCATTGTTGAGTTCTATTTTGCTTTAAGTATCGGCTCGGTATCTCTATTTGCTGACAGTATCGATTTTCTAGAGGATGCGTCAGTAAACATCTTGATCTTTATAGGCTTGGGTTGGAGCTTGGTTGCTCGAAAAAGATTAAGCCGATTTTTTGCTGTGCTTCTGATGGTCCCAGCAATATCAGTAGTGATTAGCACTGTATATAAGATCAATAATCCTTCAGCTCCAAGCGGCGAAGTAATTTCATTTGTGGCATTTGGTGCATTACTTATTAATTTCACCTGTGCTTTTTTATTGGCCAAGTTTCGACAAAATCAACAAAGTTTGGTTTTAGCAGCTTATTTATCAGCACGAAATGATGCCCTTGCAAATATCGCTGTAATAACTGCCGGCATAGCAACATTGTTATGGGTAAGCCCAATTCCTGACTTAATTGTCGGAATTAGTATTGGAATGTTAAACGCTGATGCGGCATTAAAAGTTTGGCGCAGCACCGAACACTAGAGTATTCTCAATGTATTCAGCTCACTGAAAGCGGGAGAAAATATGTGTAGCAAGGTTATTTGTAAATCATGCAAGAAACCGACTTGGAGTGGATGTGGTGAGCATGTAGAAGAGGCATTAGCCGGGATACCAATCTCAGAACGCTGTGCAGGTCATCCAAAGGAGCAAACTAAGCCAGGATTTATGGCAAAATTATTTGGTAGAAGTAATTAATTAAAGACCAAGATTTAATTGATTAATTTATGAGTTTAGTTTTAGATAGAGCTACTCAAGAGGATTTTTTGAGGCTAAAAACTCTTAGACTTTCAGCACTTAAGAGTTCACCAAATGCATTTGGCGCTAAGTATTCAGATTTAAAAGATCGCCCTGAAAATTACTGGCAACAATTAATCAAGGTAAGTACTTGGTGCCTAGTTTCAGTAGATGGTGTAGATATAGGTCTATTGGCAGTAGATCCCGCCGATAAAGATAGAAACAGTGATTGCTGGCTTTCTAGCTGGTGGATTAATGAAAATTTTCGGGGTAAAGGTATCTCTAAACATATGGCTGAATGGGTTTACACCCTGTGCAAGGAAAAAGGCTGGCAAAAAATAGGACTTGGGGTGTGGCCAGATAATAAAAATGCGATTGCAGTTTATTTAAAGTTAGGATTTGAACTTGCAGATACATTAATGCCTAGTAGATCCATCCCAGGGTTGATGTATCAGCCTATGTATAAAAGTATTGGAGGCGATAGCAAATGAGTAAGCGTGAAGTTGATTCATATATCGCCAATCAAAGTGAGCCAAATAAAAGTAATCTAAAGCTTATGCGCCAATTAATTCTTGAAATAGAACCAACCCTAAAACAGGGAATTGCATATGGAATTCCAGCATTTAAATTAGATAAAGATGTAGTTTGTGGAATTGCGGCTAGAAAAAATGGTTGCTCCTTTTATCCATTTAGTGGTTCAGTTCTAGCTGCTTTAAAAACTGATTTAGTTAAATACAAGCAAACGAAAAGTGCACTACATTTTGACTCACCATTACCCAAGACTTTGGTGCGTAAATTGATGACACAGCGAATGGTTCAGATAATGGTCAAAAAGAAGCGCAAATAGAGTTGTAAGATTGCCCTATGGCTAAATCAAAGGGTATTGGTAACCAAAATTGCGATATAAGCCAGGCAGAGTTAGATCGATACGAGAGTTTAGATCGAGAGTGGCGCGAATATAAGCTCGCAGCACCGGCTAGAAGAGCGCTAGTAGATGCCAAACTTTATAAGGTATCTGATTTAAGAAAGATTTCCCTTACTGAATTAGAGGGCCTGCACGGTATGGGTAAGAGCGCAGTTGCTAGACTTAAAGTATTAATGAATGCAAAAAAGATTAAGTTTCGCTCATGAAACTATTTTTTAACTGGGTTATTAGATTATTTACTAATCGCAGAAATTGGGTTCGACAAATAACTGTTGCTTCAATTGCATCAGCTACCGCCTGGGTTATAGGCGATGCCTTAGTTTTTGAAGGTGGCGTTGTAGCAGCGATTATGTGTGCATTAAGTATTCGAATCTCACTATATAAATCTATCCGAGAAGGTTTAGGACTGATTGTTGGAACTTCAATTGGTGCTGGTGTTGCGCTATTAACTGTTTACTACTTTAGCTTTGGCGTCATCGCAATTGGATTAACAGTCTTACTTTGCTTGGTGGTAGTAAGGGGATTGCGTCTTGGGGAAGTTGCGGCGGTAAATGTGCCAGTTACGGCATTAATCGTTATTGGCCCTGGTATTAGTGGCTCAACTGCTGAACATAGGTTGGCATCTACTT
>JACCDY010408683.1_pt1 | contig 13594 bp, 9 predicted proteins | sample 7446391 | NCBI WGS metagenome assembly JACCDY01 (sample SAMN15323451, study PRJNA562643) | freshwater metagenome | isolation source: river surface water | place: USA:Blue River Watershed | collected 2017-08-18 | reverse complement strand
GGGCCAGGTCCTGCGGGGGCTTCAGCTGGCTCAGGGCGTCGAGCAGGGCGTTCAGCGCATGGAAGGTGACGCGTCCGCCGGTCAGCTTAGCGGCCAGGGGCGGGTGCAGGAGCGTGCGGCGTAGGGTCGCGAACGTAGGCGTATCCAGGACGTCGAGCAGGGCGCGGACGCGGTGGTGGACGACGTGTCCCGAGTGGAGTTCGCCCAGAGGATTGACCGCTTCCGCGCCGAGGCTTCGGAGTTTGTCGGCGATCAGCTCCGGGTAGGTCTCACGTTCGCAGGGGGCGACCGCGAAGGCGCCGTGCTCGGGCTTCGTATGGCCCAGGAGTTCCGACATCCGTTCCGTGGCATGGGTCGGGTCGGTCGCCAGATGGACTGACTCCGCAAAGTTCGGCCAGGGAATCTGGCGATTCGCCCAGCGTTCGGGAATCGGACGTCCCCATTGGTCGAACAGGTCAGCATCGGCCGCATCCGCGCCCACGATGATATGGATGTTTAGGCGATCTTGGCGGCGTTCCAGGGCCTCGAGTAGGAGCGGTTGCGGTTCCAGCAGGCCGACTAGCCAGACATCCGTGACCCCTTCCGGCATCCCGTCGCCCTTGGCCAATTCCGTGCGGACCTGGTTATGGTCACGCTGGCCTAGGCGATTGAGCACGTTCAGGTAGGCCAGCTCCAGGCGGTGCAGGTTATTCCAGCGATCCGGGTTGGTTTCGACCACCGCCGCGACCGCCGCGAAGTCATGGCCGTCACGGGAAGCGCCGAACTGATCGCGCAGTTGCATCAGCTGTTCGGCGAACTTCTTCGCCTCCTCGAACTTGAAGTCCGGCGTCGACTCCGCCGGGAACAGGGCAGGGAAGTCCGTCCGCGAGAAATGCGGACTCGTCAGCACCTCTACCCAGGCCAGCAAGCAGGTCTCCTTCGACGCCACATTCACGTGGCTATCGCCCCAATTCAGGAATTTATCCGGGGTTTGGAATTCGGGGAGCAGGAGGCCATTCGGCGCCTGCTTAGCCAACTCCTCCTGGATAAGCCTCGAGGCGAAACTCGAAGGGACGATGACCCTGTGACTTCCCATGTCTACGGGCATACCTCTTCGGCCTTCGAGTAGGCGTGAAGCAACGGCCTCGGCCAGAGGTTTGGACCACCCGGTATAAATGGACGAATAAATGGGCATTAACGCGTCCATGTTTATGCCTAGAGGGGTGTCTTCTGCAATCCCCCTCGGCCTATTACCTTCGAATATTATCCACAAATAAACGTACCTAATTGCCCAGGTCTCAGCCTTGGGCTAGCAAACTTGCATGAAAACTAGTGACGTACGTGGGATGCTGATGGGTTATCTAGCTTCGCGCTTTGATAATCAGTTGTTAGGCGACCTGGGATTTGGGACCTTTGTAGGTTTTAGTCGGCATGTGGCTGAAAAGCTGGGGGTTAAAGTGAACTCGGTGAAAAACTGGCGCGATGAATTCGACGGCCTGAATCCCGATCCAGATCGGAAGCGTAAAGGCTGGGACCGTAAGCCGACACCAAGCCGGGTTTACATGAAGATGCAGCTGGATTCATGGACTTACGAACACCTGTTAGGTTTGGCTAATTCAGTGCTTGGGCGTTCAGCCGATTTCACTCCACAAACCGTCGACGAATTGTTCGCGTGGGCTGTCGCCGGAAAGGATTCGGATACGGAAGAGGTAGTCAGAGCAATTGAAGGTGGTCTTATATCAATTTCAGAATCCCAAGACATCAATGCTATCGAAGGTGGGCGTAAACTAGTGGTCCATCTTAGGGTAGAGCGTGATCCTCGTATCGCGAAGGAGGCCGTGCGGAGGCATGTGCGCGATATTGGTCCGGTTTGTAAGGTTTGTGCTCTCGATTTCTCTCGGCGTTATCAGATGGGCGCCCGAGAGCACTGCCTTGAGGCACACCATAAACTGCCCTTGTCGCTTCGCTTAGTAGCCGCTAGAACTAACCTTGAGGATTTCTTAGTGATTTGCCCTTCCTGTCATCGGGTGATCCATAAAGTTCGTGCCTTTGACGAAGAATCGCTTTCAAGGCTTCTGCGCCCAGTTGCATAGGCCATTCCCCTTGGGATCAATTGATAATGTGGGGCATCGATGGCTACTGCTGGATCCCATACGATTACCTCGCCAGCCCCGACCTCGCCGTCGACTTCTGGGTCTTTAGGCAGTCATAGCAAAGTAAGCTAGACCGAGTTTTACTCCCGGGGGCGCTTAGGCGCCCCTTTTTGTTAGCAACTTTTACCTGGCATGTCTTTGCATTTCTTGTCTCCTGGTACTCGGTCGTTACTTCAATCCTATGCCTTCTTCGCCCATCCCCGTGGTAGACCTTTTTGCCGGACCTGGCGGGCTGGGGGAGGGGTTCTCGCGCGTGGAGGATGGTAAGGCCTTCCGGACCATCATCTCGATTGAGAAGGACCCTCATGCGATTGAGACACTCAGGCTAAGAGCCTTCTATCGGGCATGGATGCGCCATCACCGAAAAGTTCCTCCGGCCTATTTGGATCTGCTCGCCTCCGATAGCCTCGATGCCAAGCAGGCTGCATTAGCGGAACTGGCCAAACTTCCTGAATGGACGGAGGCCCAGGAGGAAGCCTGCCATCTGGAGTTGGGGAAGGACAACCTGCTGATACACTCCCTGATCAAGGAGCGCTTGGGTAAGACTAAGACTTGGGTTCTGATCGGCGGTCCGCCTTGTCAGGCATATTCACTTGTTGGTCGTTCGCGCATGCAGAACCACGATGGCCTTAAGGCTGACCACCGTCACTTCCTCTACAAGGAGTACCTCGCCATCATCGAGAAGTTCGAACCCGCGATCTTCGTCATGGAGAACGTCAAGGGACTCAATACGGCCAAGGTTGCCGGAAAGCCTATTCTGCCTGCCATCCTCAAGGACCTGCGGGGCGCCGGCAGCAAGGGGTATGAGCTCCATTCGCTCGAGGCAGAGGAGGGCGCCTTGCCTGGCATGGGCTCTGACGACTTCCTGATCCAGGCAGAGCGCCATGGCGTACCGCAGACTAGGCATCGCGTAATAATTGTTGGTGTGCGTAAGGACTTAAAAGTAGCCCCTGAGCCTCTGCTTGCTCGCAAGCCTGTCACTGTGGCCGAAGCGATCGGGGACTTGCCTTCCCTCAAAGGCTTGGATTCCGGAGAGGATCGCAAAGACTACAGCCTCAAGCAGACCGGTAAGCCTATGACGAAGGCCACGGGATTGCGTGAATGCCTCCCTAACAGCCTGTTCGCCTTCCTTTCGCCGTTGTCCAGCCAGTTGGACGACGTCCTGTTGAACCACCAGGCTCGCTCCCACATGAAGGAGGACTTGGAGCGCTACGCTTGGTGGGCAGCCGAAGCCAAGAAGACCGGCAAAAGCCCCACCCTTCATGATGACGTGCCCAAGGCACTCCTGCCTAAGCATCAGAACGTCCATGACGATAGCCCTATGGTCTTCGCAGATCGTTTCAAGGTACAGCTGGCCGACAAGCCGAGCGGTACGGTGACCTCGCATATCTCCAAGGACGGTCACTACTACATCCACTACGACCCTTCCCAGGCCCGGAGTTTCTCGGTCCGCGAGGCCGCCCGGATCCAGACCTTCCCGGACGACTACTTCTTCATGGGTAACCGGACGCAGCAGTACCATCAGGTCGGTAACGCCGTGCCCCCCTACCTGGCCTATCAGCTCGGCCAGAGGGTCTGGGCGGCGCTCCGTGGATAATTTTTATAAGAAAAATAAGGTTTAGGTTGGCGGGTTAGGGTCGGTCAGGGCATAACGCAGGGATGTCCGAGCAGGAGCTGCCCCCTTCCGCCAAAGCCAGTGTCGAGAGCCTCCGCGCCTTCGATTACGGGCTGCCGTCCGCGTTGGCCGATCTGATCGACAACAGCATCACCGCTGAGGCCAAGAACATCGACATTAGGGTGAACTGGTCCGGCGCAACGTCGACCTTGGCGGTCTCAGATGACGGCCTAGGCATGACGGAGGAGGAGCTGACCAACGCCATGCGTTTCGGCAGCAAGAGCCCTAGGGAGACGCGTGCGGCCAAAGATCTTGGGCGCTTCGGTCTCGGACTTAAGACGGCCTCGATCTGGGCCTGCCGGAAGGTTACCGTCATCACCAAGGCCAAGGGGTCGAACGTCGTGGCTCGCTGCTGGGATGTCGACGTCATTTCGGAGCGCGATCGTTGGATTCTCTCCCGCGGAGAAGGTCCGCTCGTCGACGGCCTATGCGATGAGCTCCAGAAGCGCGAGTCCGGCACCGTCGTCGTGTGGGAGAAGATGGACACGCTTCTTTCGGGTGGCATCGATGGAAACACACGCTCCGAAACCTCTTTCAACGCCAGCTTCAGCGAGGCACTCAACCACCTCGGCATGGTCTTTCATCGCTTTATCGAGAAGGGCAACGTCTCGATCGGCGTGGGCAAGGTCAAGGTGCCTGCCTGGAATCCCCTTTCTTCTCGGCCAGCTCCCGAGCTCGTTCCCGCGGAAAGCTTCAAGTACAAGGGTGAGGTCATCAAGGTCATCTGCGGTATCATGCCGCATCCGAAGCGTCTTTCGCAGCAGGTGGCTGAGTCCGTCGGAGGTCCGGCCGGCTGGTATGCCCAGCAGGGCTTCTATGTCTACCGACGCGACCGAATCATCGTCGCCGGAGGCTGGCTGGGCATGCTCCGACCTGCCGACCACTATAAGCTCGCCCGTATCGCCGTGGAGGTCCCTAACAGCCTCGACCTAGACCTTGGCGTCAGCGTGACCAAGACCAACGTCTCCTTGCCGGACGGCGTGAAGGACCGGCTCAAGAAGGCCGCCGAAGCCCTCCGTGAACGCGCCTACATGATCTATCGGCATCGTGGTCGTAAGGCGCTGGCCTCGACCGTGGAAGGTGACATCGAGTTCGCCTGGACCAAGATGGAGAAGGCCGAGGGTGGACTGACCTACTTCCTGGTCAACAAGCAGCACCACCTCTACAAGCGGGTCCGCGATAGCGTGAAAGACAAGAAGGCCTTGGACCTCCTGATGGATCTTCTCGAGCAGACTTTGCCGACCGCAGACATTGGCCTGGCCAACAGCAACAAGCCTGATTCCGTCGCCGGCGCCTTCGAAGGGGATACCGATGAGGTGCGCCTCAAGAAATTCCGCGAGGCCTTCGCGGTTTATCGTTCGATGTGTGACGATGATGCCGAAGCCAAAGAAATGCTCCAGAAGACATACCCCTTTAGCCACTTCCCCGAAACCATCGCTCAACTCTAATCATGGAAAATGATCCTACTCCTGCCCTTAAGACCAACGCCCGCGTGGTGTTGGATAGGCTTCTGAAAGGCCGCGAAATCAAAGTGCCGACTGAGCCGGAGGTCATCTCCGCGGTCGAGAAGGCCATTCAGATGCTCGAGCTGGGCGATCCTGACGCGGCCGCTTTGATTGACGAAAAGGTTAAGAAGTCGGTAGTGGCCTACCTTTTCCATAGTTACTCCCGATTGGTCGGGGATTCCTTGGTGCTCACGGGTGACCACAAGTCGCACATCGAATGGCTTTATAAGCGTCGTCCGGATATCGATTGGTCTCAATGGAATCGCTACCGCCAACTGATGCTGGATGAAGACGGCATGCCGGATCCTGTCGTGGCTAAAGTTAACACAGTAACGGATCAGATTCTTGGTCTCTTGGAGGATCCTCAGCGGCAGGGTATGTGGACGGTACGCGGACTGGTCGTTGGTAGCGTTCAGTCAGGCAAGACCGCCAACTATTGCGGTTTGATCAACAAGGCCGTCGATGCCGGATATAAGCTCATCGTCGTCGTCGCCGGTATTCATGATAATCTACGAACTCAGACCCAGGGCCGCATCGATTCCGGGGTCGTCGGCCGAGACACGCGTGCGGACGCCGCCACGGGTATGTTGTTCGGCGTGGGGGCTTTTGGCTCTGCCCCCGTGGTCCAACAGCTTACTACCTATGACCGGGATTTTAGTGCGAAAGCATTGCAGGGGCAGAATGTCGCTATCGGGAGCGACCCGGTCATTTTGGTCGTTAAGAAGCACGCTTCGATTCTCAAAAACCTCAGGAAGTGGGTGATGCGTGTGGCTGGGTCGCCTAAGCCTGCTGATTTGCGTAGGCCAGGCCGTGAGGATGGGGATGAGAAGTGGATTTCGGGTTGTCCGATGCTGCTCATCGATGACGAGGCTGACCACGCGAGTATCAACACCAGTAAGACCGACCGTACGGCTATCAATAACGCAATGGTGGAACTGCTCACGGTCTTCCAGCAGTCTAGTTATGTCGGCTATACGGCGACGCCCTACGCCAATCTGTTTTCCGATTCAGACGATGCTGAGAACATCTTCCCCCGCAACTTCATCGTCAATATCCCGGCTCCGGATAACTACGTGGGTGTCGCTAAGGTCTTCGGTAGCGATGATGATCCCGATACCGGCATCGAAGGCGTCGACGGCCTTCCGATTGTCCGAAACCTCGATGTTATCGACGAGGAATTCGAGGCTTTTGTGCCTCCCAAGCATAAGATCGATTTCGTGCCCGAGGCGCTGCCTGATTCCTTGAAGACGGCCATTAAGGCTTTTGTGATCACATGCGCGGTCCGTAACGTGCGTCGACGTACGACAAGCATGTCCAAGCACGACTCCATGCTCGTGCACCTGTCCAGGTTCACCGAAGTGATGAATCGCTATCATGCCCTGCTTAAGGCTGAGAAAGATCGCCTCGAGGCCGGCGTCCGTACGGGCTCAAAGTCGGTGCTCGCCGAGTTCAAGGACGTCTGGGATGGAGATTTCGCCAAGACCTTTGAAAAAATGCCTTTGGCTGACAGGGGAATTCCCGTCACCTGGGACGAGGTTCATGGTGAGCTGCACCATGTCTTACTAAAGATCGACGTACGCAACATCCACGGAAAGAGCGGTGAGTTCCTCGACTATGACAAGCATCGCGAGAATGGACTCAGTGTGATTGCCATCGGCGGGGACAAACTCTCCCGAGGTCTCACCTTGGAGTCGCTTTCGGTCAGCTACTTCCTCCGTACCTCCAAGATGTACGACACGCTCATGCAGATGGGGCGTTGGTTCGGATACAAAGATGGCTACGTCGACGTATGCCGTATCTATACTTCCGGACAGCTCATCGAATGGTACAAGCACATCGCCTTGGCGGACCGTGAGCTCCGCATGGAGTTCGTCAAGATGTTCGCCGCCAAGCAGACTCCGATCGAATACGGACTTAAGGTTCGCAGCCATCCGCATGGACTCCGGATCACTGCGCTTTCCAAGATGCGTAGCGGAACTAAGCGAACCTTGAGTTTCGCTTTCCAGCTCATTCAGACCAACAAGTTCGAACGTTCGGCGATTGGCGGAAACTTCTCCGCCCTACAGGATTTCATATCAGCGACCCCTGGTTGGACTCCCCAAGGTAAATATCTCATGAAGCGGGATCTCGGCATGAAGGCTGTGCGTGATTTCATCTCAACTCTTTCGATCCCCTACCGGACCAATCACTTTACGAAGCAGGCGATCCTCTCGTTCTTGGATAAGCAAAGGACTGAGAATACTAGGTATGCGGAGAAGTGGACCGTAGTCTGTGCTTCTACCGATCCACGGCGTGCTCCGGAGGCGCATAAGTTCGTGGCGGCGGGAAGGTCCTTGGCCCCGCTTCGTCGACGAATTGATGGCGATACCTTCGACCCCGAAGACTTCTCGCCAAATAAGCACAACATTATCAACCCAGGTGACCACTCGTTGGATATCGACCTGGATGTCATCACGCCAGAGGTGGCGCTTTCACTGAAGGGAAAGAAGGGATTAGATGCCCACCACGATCTTATTGACAAGCATGTGGGACGGACCCGTGGCGACCTTGCGTTGGCTTTGACTCATTCCCGTTTCAAGGAAGGTGAAAAGCTTCCCGAACGTGCCAACGGTTCGGACTGTCGCTTGGTTCGCGCCGAAAACGAGGCCTTGCTCGTCATTTACCCATTCATCCCAACTGACGGTGAAAAAGATTACGATGTCCCCGCCCCGGTGGTAGGAGTTGCGATCAGTTTTGCCGCTTCAGACAACGTCGCAGCTGTCGAATACGTTACCAACGCGATCTTCGAACGCGAAATGCTCGGCATCGCGGATATCGACGAAGGCTATTATGAAGAGGGTGAACTTACTACCTCTGAGCTCCGGGACTAACCGATGAACATGTACGAAACCCTCCGGGATGAAATCCGAACCCAAGGCATCAGCTCCGGGTTCATCATCCGTAACTCTTCTCAAGACCCTGAATGTCTTACCGTCTGCGCGGTGTCGTCAGACGACCTTAAGGCGCACTTGCTGGTCTGCTGCTCGCCGGCTAACCAACCTAAGGGTGGTAAGCTTCCCACGCTTCGAGGTTTCGAGGCCAAGTCGGTTCATTTCAACGGCGTCGACTATATCGCCATCTCGGTAGTAGATGCATATGGCACCGATTTGGCGAAGATTGCCGAAGCGGTTCTGCTCCTTGTCGCCCATGAGGCACCCAAGGGAGTAGGGGAGCGCCAAGCTGCCGAGGCGATCATTACCTCGATCCTTAAGCTCCAGAATCTCTTCGCCAGTAACGGCGGTCCTCTAGGGCCTGAAGCCCGTGTCGGCCTCTTCGCCGAGCTTGAGGTCCTCAAGAATTGGCTGGTCCGTACGCTCGGTCCAGAGGCCGCCATCAAGGCATGGACCGGTCCCAAGGCCGCCCCCCAGGACTTCCAAGCCGAAGGCTGTGCCATCGAAGTCAAGGCTACCCGTTCTTCTTTGCCTCAACGCATCAAGATTTCCAGCGAGCGGCAACTGGAGACGCGCAACCTGAACCGCCTATTTTTGATCCGTTTCTCGGTCGACGAGAAGCCCGCTCAGGGCGTGACCCTTCCCAGGGCTGTTTTTCAGCTACGAACCCAGCTGCAGTCCCATCCTTTGGTGCTTCTCGATTTCAACAACCTGCTTACCCGTGTCGGCTATCACGATCACCACGAGTCGCACTATTTGGGCGAGGAATACGCCATCCGTGAGCGTTTCGTCTATGAGGTTAAAGAGGGTTTCCCACGAATCATTGAGAGTCAGCTGCCCGCCGGGTTGGGTAAGGTCTCTTATGAGGTCGACGCCGGCTCCTGCGAGCCATTCTTGGCTTCAGAAGTCGCCGTCCTGGATTCTCTCAGCGTCCGCAAATGAAAAAGGAACAGTTCATCGCCAGTTTTGAGTCCCAGGTTCAGCTTGAAGTCGACAAGATGAACGTCGCCGGGGACGCCCCTGAGGCTTTCCACTGCGCTGCCGTCGCGCAGTTGTTCTTCGAGTACCTCAAGGACGCCGAGATCGGCCTGTTGGACTTCGAGCCTTGTTCTTATTTCGCCGAGTCCGTTCCTGGCCAAGGCGAGATTTCCATCAATGGCTATTATCTCTCAGATGACCACTCGGAGTTGCACCTCTTCAGCGTCGTGAAAGCCGATGTCGTCGGAGCCAAGGTGAGCAGTACCGACGTAAAGTCAGCGATCGATAAGGCATATCGTTTCTACAAGCGCGCCGTCGCCAAGACGGTTACGCCCTTCCACGACGAACTAGATGAGGCCTTGGCTCCTCATGCCGCTGCCAAGGCTATTCATGACGCCCGCAACTCCATCACCGTTGTCAGCGTCTTTGTGTTCACCGACGGCGAGTGCGACCGCATAAGCTTATATCCCGAAGAGATCGAAGGCCTTACTTTTTCTCCTCAATTCTGGGACATCGAACGTCTGCACAAGCAGATGATCTCGGGTTCCGAGCGGGAAGAAATCGTCATTGACTTCAAGCAGGAGCACGGGGGCGCGTTGCCTGCCATGAAAATGCTCGAGCCGAAGGGGGGGTACATTTGTTACGTAGGTTTCATCAGCGGGTCTGTCCTGGCTGACATGTATGCCAAGCATTCGTCCCGCCTGATTGAACAGAATGTCCGCATGTACCTCCAGGCTCGCGGCAAGGTCAATGCGGGCATCCAGGGCACTATCAAGGATTCACCTGGTCGTTTTCTTGCGTATAATAACGGGCTGTCGCTTACCGCAAAGGCCGTCGAGATCAGCGGCCTGAATAAATCCGGACAATGCCAGATTGAGCGGATCACTGAACTCCAGATCGTTAACGGCGCCCAGACCACAGGGTCGATCTTTCACGCGTTAAAGAAGGAGGGCAGGGATGTGTCGGGCTTGCAAGTGCAGTTCAAGCTGACAGTGCCGCTCTCGTCCCAGACCATGGCCGAACTCGTGTCGGCTATCTCCAGGTACTCCAATAGCCAGAATGCTGTCAAGGTGACTGACCTCAGCGCCAATCAGCCCTACCACGTCGAACTGGAGAAGCTGTCTCGCTCCGTCTATACTCCTGTGAAGGGCGATGGTTCAGCTCCGACGCGTTGGTATTACGAAAGAGCGCGCGGTGCTTACATGATCGACCGTGGCAATCATCCTGGAGTTGCTTGGCTTCGTCAGAATCCGCCTGAGCAGATGTTCACCAAGGTGGATCTAGGTAAGTCCGAAGTCACTTTCTGGTGCGAACCTCATGTCGTCAGCAAGGGTGGTGAGAAGAACTTTGTCCATTTCATGGAGGAGATCTCCGAAAAGAATCCCAAGGTGGACGAGGATACGTTCAAGGAGATCGTAGGCAGGCTCATCCTGGTCCGGAGCATGGAGAATGTGGTCAAGGGACTCAAACAAGGCGGTTATAAGGCTAACGTGGTAGCTTACGGCTTGGCCTATCTCTACTCCAAGTACGGCACACGTTTGGATTTCCAGCAGATCTGGAAGAACCAAGGAGTCACTGATAACATGAAGAAGGTTCTCACGGTTCTGGCTAAGCGCGCTTACGAGCACATCATTGCCACCACCGGTGCTCAGAATGTCACAGAATGGGCCAAGAAGGATCGTTGTTGGGAGACCTTCGCAGGAAAGAGCATCTCAATCGAACTTGGCGAAGCGGATGGCCTGAAGGCGTCTGGAGCAACTGCAAAAAGAACCGCCGCAGGAAGTTCGGGTAAGCCCAAGTCCGGCGCGAGGGAGTTGCCTGAGGAGATGCGTAATGCCGATGCGTGGCTCGAGATGGTTAAGTGGTCGCTTGACCGTGATGAATATGACCCAAAGTCCCGTAGGTTCATGAAGGGAGTCTCCGTCATCATTCGGAAGAAATTGGACTTCACGGCGCCTCAGTTGAAATGGGCCGTATCCCTCTGGGAATCTGCCGTGAAGGCAGGCTTCAAGCCTTAGCCTTCTTCACCCACCAGTCGTCGACCGGATCACCTTCCAGGCTTAGGACGTCGTCCAAGCTCCACCCAGCTAAGACTGTCGCTAGCAGGACTTCGCCAGGGACGCACCTGCGCACCCCGCCCTTGAGACTGCCTGGGTCTACGGTGGCGCCATCGTCGTCGCTCAGCATCGCCCAGACCTTAGATGAGTTCCGGCGCAACCAATCCCTCGCGAACTGATTGATGCCCAATGTGAGTAGTTTGGTTTGAGCAGTCTTCTGGTGCTGCCGGACACGTTCGCGCGTAACGTTCATGATCCGGCCGGCCTCTTCCAGAGTCCTTGGCTCCTCTCCGAGGAATCTAAGCGTCAGGGCCTGCTTTTCGTTAGTTGAAAGGGGGCTGGCATCCATGAGTTCGTCAGGGGACATCTCGCTGAATCTATCCATGTTACGTTTCGATCCCTTTGCAGCCCAGATAAGGCTAAGGATAATCTGGCGGTATTTCTTTTTGCCTATCCTCGGCGTGTGGAACAGGGATGACTTATCTTTGAACAGAAAGTCTTTCAGCTGTTTATGGCGATGCTTGAACGGCCACGCTAGGCCTAACTCAGCGGTCATCTGAGAGACGATCAGGCTTTCGCGTCCCTGGTCGCGGACAGCTTTCTGTATTTCATCGAAAAAACGTTGGTAAAAAAAGTTAAGTGACTCATCGCTGAGTTCAATGAATGCGGACATGTCTTGCTCTAGTCCTAGCTTGGCAGGTTGCTCTTCCGTTGTGAGTGCGGATGGTGCCCCCATTGACACGTATTCATTGAGTGCTTCGATGAACTGACGTTCAGATTTCATGCCCCAGCCCCTGACCCTTACTCTGTCTGTCCTGTAAGCGAACTCGTAAAGACTGAGTGCGCCCGATGAGTTGTAGCAGTTGTTCAGCCTCACGATTGGAGTTATTTGGTCCATCCCGATGCGTCTAAGGCTGTCGGCAAGCTCCGGCGTCAACGAAGGCAGTTGGCTGTGGACTTCGTTCTTCTCCGGCATGGTCAGGTGCGCGTCGATTCTGCGCAGTAGCATTTCGAGTGCATCCTGGAAGCGTCCTTCCGATGTGGGGTTCCAATTAGGCAGACTCATCCTCATCTTTCGCTCCATGAGATCCAGCAATGTTCCGCCAGTCTCTTTCCTATATCGGCTGAACATTCTGTTGATCCGAGGGTCTTTGGTGAATTCCTCGATGCCCATCGTCCGTAGCTTCTCCTGCATGAGCTTCAACGCCGCAGGGGTGAGCATCTCCTCGTAGGACTTCACGTTGTATCTTTATAGATTATTGAGATGCTTCGCTAAGGAGATGGCATCTCGTAGTGCTCTTAATGAAGAGCCACATATTGTTCCTCTCAGAGTTATTGGCGTTAAAGGTAATAGTGTTCCATTGGTTGGCGCTTCCGATTCTATGTCTTTAAGTCTAAACGGTATATCTTGAGCGTTTTCAGCAATGGCCCCTAGGTTCTTCATGGTGTTTCTTGTTAAAAGCCACTCCTTTCCTTGAGGTGGCATATTTAGAAAACCTTCCTTGCTGAATAGTAAGGGGTAGAGGAATCCCGCGTTGCTGATTTCGATAGGTTCTCCGTCTACTAGGATGGTAAGTTTGAAATTAACGGAGATGCTTTCCTCTATGTCGTGCATGACAATTGGAGTAAGCCCGGGTTGATCAATTACAAAAAGGTAAACCCCTTTTCCGTCCCTCTCTGATTTGATGAGCGGTACTTTATGACGGTAGATTCTGGGACGTTCGAACGGATCACTGACGATGTCCCATTCGTCATTTGAAGGCGTTTTATTACTGCTGTTTTTTTCGTGGCCTAAATCTTCGTTCTGTTCGTGCATAATTTAACGTAAGCTCAGGGAATCTTGAAGGTAATGTCGTTTACATAATTCATGCACTTCTCGAGCGTGCTTAGTTCGTCTTGGTCGACTGGGTCTATCCGGAAATGGAATATGTCGTTTCGAAGTTTATTAACGTCTTCAAGTTGGCTTATGAGCGATGCTAGGGTCCCTGAAGATGTGTATGGAAACTTCGTCTTATGATCTGAAAGCATCTTAATGGTTTCCCCGAGGGTGAGGTCATTAGCTCCGAGTCTTTCACGGTTTTTTCGGGTGTCCTTATCGTTGAGTATAGCTGCTAGATAATCTTCATGGGTCAGTTCCGGCGTGGCGCCCTCGAGGATTTTACGCAGTCCATGCTCAATGAAGCAGATCCAGTAGAACGGCTTTGATCTGGGGGTGAATTCGCTTGCTATGTCTTTGGATGTCACAACTCCGGTTATTGAGTTACCCTTTTTAATTACGACGAAGCCCTGTTGGGCGACGTAATCTACCGCATCAAGG
>JACCDY010638918.1_pt1 | contig 13597 bp, 13 predicted proteins | sample 7446391 | NCBI WGS metagenome assembly JACCDY01 (sample SAMN15323451, study PRJNA562643) | freshwater metagenome | isolation source: river surface water | place: USA:Blue River Watershed | collected 2017-08-18 | reverse complement strand
TCAGGGCACATTGGTGGATTGCACTCAAAAAGCTTGTAATGTCTGAGATGGACATTAATTGGTCAATACAACTGGACGCGCTGGTCACGTTGCTGGACTGATTGGTCAACATCACTGGAATACGCAGATATCGAAACTGATTTCTTAATCGCGCAAAAAGTAGCCAATAAATGCCTTAACTTCTATTTCAGGCACATGGAACCCGATGAAGTTCAAACGCTCATCAAATTTTTGAGAAAGTTAAACTCGAAAAAATCTAGAGAAAATTTGCACATAAAGGCAGCAAATAAGGTGATGAATCTTGCTACCAAGATTACGCGTCGTGCATATAGAGCACGTAAAAAATTCTTAAGAGAAAACAGAATAGCTAAATAAAAGTAACTGAACTTCCTGCGGTAAGGCTAAGGGGAGGGAAGTTAATCTATAAAAGCAATCATCATGGCACACATGGGAGAGATCCACTCCCCAAAAAATGGAAAAAACGCGGGTTGAAATATGACGGCTAATGACCCCGCACTTAGTGAATCGAGCTGTAGAAGTGATTCATGCACATAAGTGGATGCCGCTGGATTTACCGCGCAAAGTACAAATGATGCTCGGGTTGGGAGTTACATGAAGTCCGTCTCCCCTCAGAATCCTTCTACAGACGTGACGCGATGGGATCAGAAACCATATGTAGCACGAGGCGATGACTATGTTCCCTTTTTCAAGACTGGGACATAGCCGTCGCATGCTCCAAAATCAGGATGTTTCATAAATTCTTACTACATTTTTAAAGTTAATTAAAAAATGGGATGTGCGACCGATAGGAAGCACATAGGAGAACGAAGTTCGACTTGAAAACTATCTGATTTATTTTTGAACAGAAAATGTCTCACCTCATGGTGAGAATGCATTCCTTCTATTTGAACTTTCCTTAAGTAATCAAAACCTCAGTGTGCGGTCTAGGTTCAGCAACTGAGAAGTGTGGCGTAAACGGAATGTACGTACCATAAAGAATGTCACTTACGACATCGGGTGTCGCAACTTCTATGTTTCTTAATCTTTGTTCAATGTAATCGTGGATATTTAAATCATCAAATACAGACTGATACACCATTGCTTCTTTAATGAATAGCAACTCCTGAATCACAAATCCTTTCTGTGAGAAGAACGCCATGTCATTGGAGTACCAATTTCCCACATCAGCACTGGAAACACCCTTCAGGTCATGATGCTGAAGCCACTGGTGACCTTGATGCTTGTGACTTCTTACAAAGAACCAAACAGCCTCGTCAATCAATTCTGTTGACTGATTTTTTCCTTGGTATTGCATCCAAATTTCTTTTGCGACTAGTCGGTAAATATTTTCAATTCGAGGAATACGCTCTTTGTTGGAGAGAGCATTCATCACATCACTAATACGAAAACTTATTGGCATTCGAAGAACATACCAACATCGACTATAAAAAGCCATTAGGCCGTTGGGCCTACAACTAGAAATCACTTGTATATATCGCCTCTTAGAGGAGTGTCCCAACTGTTTTTCGAATGAGTTCGTTGCAGGAACTTCCCTAAATACATAGTGTTTAAGGAGTAGGCTATGAAAGCTAACGAGGTAGTGTTGGTCGCAGAACAGCGATGGAGAGAAAAGAATAAAGCAAAGTTGGATTCACTGAAAATCAATCGAAAACTAGGTAATCAAGCGCGTGATGATGATTCCGGTTTGTACTCTGGACCGGTAATTGCCATTGTGGAATTACCGCGCAGACAGATGCTGATTGATGGGGACTCAGATAACCGAGAAATCGATTGATGCATCCAGAGACCACAAATTCAAAGCCGCTGTGAACAAGAAGAAGTGATGCTGATGTGGAGGGTTCAAATCCCCTCCGCTCCACCATACACAAGGGCTCGGAAAATCTCCGAGCCCTTTTTCTTTGCTTCAAAGCCCTGTATTTGCGGGCTTCCGAGGGGTGACATTTAGGACGCGGCAATTTCACTTCTTCAACAAGTGGAGTTTTTTTTCCGTTTTCTCTCTCTTTTCTCTGTTTTCTTAAGGACGCGTCCACAAGAGAAGCCTAGGTTTCATGCGGGTTTGCGGGAAGTCGTTTAACCTTAACTGTGCTCTTGTTAAGTTGACTAAAACGCATGAGGTGTTGCTCATCACCCACCTCCCGTTAGAAACGCAATTCTCAATAGACAAGTCCTTCGAGTAAGTCGACGGGATCGCCAAATTGAGCTGCCATATCCACCACCGAAGGGTCACGCAAGGCGCATAAGAAACCTTGATCAATCAATAGGTTCTCGCCGGCCTTGACGGTGGCATCCAGCGTGATCAGGTCCATATGAACAGGGGGCTCTTCCCAGTCAGGCATCACACGTCTGATGTAATCGTTGGGTTTGACCAAGTCGATGCCAAAGTGCAAGGCACCAGGTGAGTTTGAGCCTGCAGGGTAGACAGTATGTCTGGGAGACTTCGGGTTGAAGCCGCATCCCCCCCCTTCAATCATGCGACCACCCACCAACATGTCGCGCAAAATAACGGCCTCCGGCGATTCGCCCTCCACATGACATACATATTCACCTTCAAAATGAACTCCTATGCGTTCTTCGAAAGGTCGTGGAAATCCAATTGCCCATTGCGGATAAAGAACACCACTCATTTTTGTTGGGATAGACAGATCATTTTTGACAGCATTGTGGTCCCACAAATTAGGACCATGAGTGGGTAAATAGTGCACGTAAGCGCCATCACTATCCGCCGTCATCAAACCTCGCCAACGGTTGGTTGACAGTTGGTTAATACGCATTTCAGGTGTGAAGTGAATGCGGAAATCGCTTCCTCTGGTATCTGTGAAATGCAAATCGAAATCTTCTTGTTTGGGGTAGCGATCTGCAGTAGCTTTGATGATGGCGCCAATCACATCAATTGGAAACCGAGCTTCAGGGGTGTGAAGCAAATCCAAATTTCTGAAGTAAGTGATCTTCACCCACCGTTGTCCTCGCTTGCGCATGGCTATGAAAAATGGGTCAATGATTGAGCAAAACCATGTCGATACGACGAATTGAGAGGCTTCCACCAATGACTTAATGTGCGCGGGTACCTCTGTCACTCGCGAGCTGGGCTCCGTGTAAATGCGCACAGTTGCCCCCCTTGCTTTAGCCAAGCCTATGACAGCATCAATCACGCGAGGGTCAAGCAAAGGGTCAGACAAGATCAGAACTTGATCCCCTGGGCGGATGGCGAAGACGCGTTGAAAATTCTCTAGTGCTTGAAAAAAATTTTTAGTTTCTGTAATCGCAGGCGCTGGTGCAATGGGCATGCTGCGATAGTTTTTTGTGTAGATGTCTTGCATATGCGTGAATTAGTCGATTGTTGTTCCAGATCGCTTTATGGCTTGGCCCCAGCGATCCACCTCTGACTGCACAAATGTGCGCAACGCTGCGGAGTTGGTGGGTGACGCCTCGGCGCCACGGCTTAAAAGCTGTTGTTTGAGTGCCTCGTCCGCCAGTACTTTGTTTACGGCTTGACCTATTTTCTCAACGATGGCCGTCGGTGTTGATGACGGTGCGAACACAGCATCCCAAGCGCTGACGTCGAATCCAGGGACGCCAGACTCAGCGATGGTCGGTATGTCAGGCATGCTGTTGACACGCTGTAATGTGCTGACTGCCAAGCCCCTCAAGCGACCGCTGCGAACCATTGGTGCGGTGTTGGGCATGACATCAATCATGAAATCAATGCGATCTGCCAGCACATCTGTGATGGCTGCACCTCCGCCTCGGTATGGAATATGAACCGCGGATACACCTGCTTGCGCTTTAAGTGTCTCGCCTGCAAGGTGAGACGTAGTTCCGTTGCCTGCAGATGCAAACGTGAATTTGCCGGGATTCTTTTTCAGAACAGAAAGCAATTCACGCATGGAGTTGACCTGCAATCCAGGGCGAACCACCAACAGTGCTGCAATGCGCGACAGTCGACTGATGGGTTCGAAGTCTTTCAGCGCATCAAACCCAGGACTTTTATAAAGTGTTTGATTAATTGCATGGGTTCCGTTTGTGCCATAAATCAAGGTGTATCCATCTGCAGCGGCACGGGCGCCTATGCTGACTCCTACGTTGCCCCCAGCACCCCCTATGTTTTCAAACACAATGCTTTGCCCAAGCTCTTGGTTCAGGCGTGAAAGCATCAGTCGGGCCAACGTATCGCCGCCACCGCCAGCGGGAAAAGGGATGATGATTTTGATGGGTTTATTGGGATAGTCTGTGGGGCTACGTTGTGCCAATGCATGGTTGGCGAAGGCCGTAGTCAGTACTACCAATGTGGTTCGTCTGGACAGCATGTTAGGTCTCCTTTTGTATTTATTGCATGCAATAATATAGCATTATTCAGAAATATTTGAGTATTTTCCATTTTTGCATGCAAACTAAGGGTGCCAATGAGTACACAAATACAGCTTGTCGTCAATGAAATACGTCGCCGCGTAATGCTGGGTGAGTATCTTGCGGGCGAGCGCTTGGTAGAACTGAAGGTCTCTGCCGAATTAGGCGTTTCCCGCACGCCCATAAGGCTAGCGTTTGAAGAGTTGGCAAAAGATGGCGTGCTTGAACGGCTCGAAACGCGTGGCTTTAAGGTCAAACGTTTTGATCGAAAGTCGTTGGCAGATGCAATTGATGTGCGAGGTGTTTTAGAAGGAATGGCTGCGCGGACTTTGGCCGAAGTTGGGATGGATACGGATGTCAGCAATGTTTTAAGTGCATGCATTCAAGACGGGCGTCAACTGTTGATGACGGCGTCTGCCAATGGCGGAAAAATTGACGCCTCAAAGTGGAGGCAAATGAATGCGATGTTTCATTCAACCTTGGTAAATGCCTCTGGAAACATTGCACTAATTGAAGCTTTGCGCCATGTGTCGAAAAATCCGATGGCTAGTGCTGCCACATTAAGTTTGACGGGTAGCGCGCCTGAGCTTGAACATGCCTTTATCGAGCGTGCACAAAAAGACCATGAGGATATTTGGGAGGCGCTGCTTGCCAGAGAAAGTTCTCGGGTGGAAGCATTGATGCGCGAACATGCTCGACGCAGTCGCGATAACAAGAGCCGTTTATTGAAAATGACATAGTGTTTTTTTGAGAGAACGTGAGTAGTGTTGGACACGCCAAGATAAAAACGCAAGTGCCACGAATGGATGTGTACATCGCTAGGTGACTTAGGGTTAGTCCGTATATTTATACTTAGGTATCGAAGTATATTTCGATCATCAAGATATCAACTAATAGGGCTTGCATGATTACTAAAGAAGAAAATGATTTGTTGTGTCGTGTTGAGAACGAGGCTCCTATGGGGGCATTGATGAAACAGCACTGGGTTCCAATTTGTCTGAGTGAGGAAGTCGCAGAGGCTGATGGCGATCCTGTTAACGCACGAATTCTTGGTGAAAATTTAGTAATTTTTAGAGATAGTGATGGAAATGTTGGTGTTTTGGATGAAGCTTGCCCGCATCGTGGACCATCATTGGTATACGGCCGAAATGAAGAGGGTGGTCTGCGTTGTCTTTATCACGGCTGGAAGTTCGACGTTCATGGCAACGTGATGGAAATGGTGTCCGAGCCTGCTTCGAGTGGTTATGCGGAAAAAGTTAAGCACAAAGCTTATCCAGTCAAAGAATGGGCGGGGATGATTTGGGCATGGATGGGCGCTCAAGACAAAGTGGTTGAGTTTGTTCCACCTCGTTGGGCTCCTACTGCTGACACACGCGTATCCATTGCCAAGGCTATTCTTCCTGTGAATTGGGCGCAAGTACTTGAAGGGGCAATCGATTCAGCCCATAGCTCAAGTCTTCATAGTTCTGACATGGTGCCTGCACGCGTTCATGGTGCAGAAGCGACTGATAAAAATTGGCTTCGACCTTCAACCGATAAAGCGCCGCGTCTCCAAGTTCAAAAAGACGGTTATGGTTTTCGCTACGCAGCGATACGTCGACCAATTTTTGATGCTCAATCGCATGACTATGTTCGAACAACAGTTTTTGTGGCACCTTGGACAGTCTTGATTCCACCGAACAACCTGTACAACGTGGCGAACGTAAATGTGCCAATCGATGACGAAAATATGGTTTTCTATTTCATTGGTTGGGGGCATCCGTCACAAACGCCTGAGACAGCGACTTGGAGAAAGTTCCTTCATCTAAGCGTTGGCCCAGATTTGGATGATCGTTATCGTCTGATTCGCAATCATGAAAATCGATTTGGACAAGATCGACAGGCCATGAAAGCCGGGAATTTCACAGGCATCAAAGGTATCCCAAATCAAGATATGGCTATGTGGTTGACGATGGGACGTCTTGTTGATCGGACACGAGATCGACTAGGTGCAAGCGACTTGGCGGTGGTCGAGTTTCGCAAGCAAATGATTGCTGCTGTAAGTGATGTGGCAAACGGAAAAGATGCGATCGGAACTGGGGAAAACGCAGTTCCTAATACAGTAAATGCTTTCCAACGCGTGATTTCCAAAGAGCAAGATTGGAGAAGTTATCCTGCTCAGCCGGTTTGGGCTGGGGATGAGGTGCAAGCAGGAACAGACGATAACTACACAGTCAAGGTTGATAATTTATGAGCAAACTTCAGCTATCTGTTGCGATGGGTGATTACGATCGTAATCGAGCGCTATTTGATGGACGTGTACAAATAGATGGATGTGATCCCGTTTACATGCTTCTAAGTCCGGAAGAAATGTTCTTTCGCGCGATGAGAAGTCGTGACTTTGATATCACGGAGTTGTCGTTCTCTAGCTACTTGGTTAAGCATTCAAGAGGTGAGTGTCCTTACATCGCAGTTCCCGTGTTCTTATCAAGAGCGTTTCGACACACTTCGATTTATGTTCGAAAAGATCGAATCAAAACGCCTCAAGATTTGAAGGGTAAAAGAATTGGTATTCCCGAATACCAACTGACTGCAATTGTGTGGGCGCGCTCTATCTTGCAGGATGATTATGGAATTGCACCAGAAGACGTCGTTTGGGTCAGAGGAGGTATAGACACCCCTGGACGGCCTGAAAAAATCAAGCTCGATCTCCCATCTGGCGTTCGCGTCGAAACTGCCCCTGAAAATCAAACGATTTCGGAGTTGCTGGATCGGGGCGAACTAGACGGTTTTATCGCGCCACGCCCACCTAGCGGTGCAGCGGCAAGCAATCCAAACGTTGGATGGCTATTTGATGATCCGACTGCAGTTGCAAAAGATTACTACCGCAGAACAGGAATTTTCCCGATCATGCATGTTGTAGGCATTCGCAAAGAATTGGCAGAAAAACATCGATGGTTGCCTGGTGCGGTCTTTAAGGCATTCAGTGAGTCGAAAGCCAAAGCACTTGAGCTACTTGCAGATACCTCTGCGACGAAGGTCACATTGCCATTCGTTGAGGAGCAGCTCAAATCTGCAAGAGAAACGCTAGGTCAGGATTTCTGGTCTTATGGGGTGGCTCAAAACAGGAAGACATTAGAAGCTTTCACGCGCCATCACTACGAACAAGGGTTGTCTTCTCGTTTGGTTGGCGTTGATGAATTGTTTGATCCATCAACTTACGAGTCGTATAGCGTATAGCAATAGCTGTTGGCCTCTATTCTTTGGTAGGGGTTACTTCTGCTTCCGCTAGATTTTCAATAATTTTCAGGAGGGATTGCCGCATGATGGAAACATCTTTGGCGGGTATCCCTTCGATACTGATTCTGTTGACTTCTTCAGCCAAGGGGACCAATTTTTTTTCAAGCTTCCTGCCCGTTGATGTTAGAAATACATGAATGTTTTTTCGATTTCCAGGCAGTTGCTTTCTCTCGATTAATCCCATGCTCTCCATCGCTTTAACAGCAGTGAATGTGGTGGGTTCCATGACACCTGCGAGGTCGCTGAGCTCTTTTTGTGTGAGTCCATCATGAATCCACAAAATTCTTAGAAATGTCCAGTGTCCAAAAGAAACACCATGCGCTATCAAATGTTGTTGAAGCACTTTCATTTGTGCTCTTGCGACATCCCGTATTAAGTGTGCGATGCGATCATTTGGAACTGTATCCCGCCAATGCTTAAGAAGCGTTTGTGTTTCTTGACTGGTCTGTGACATGTGATGATTTTGCTGAAACTTGATGTTCCAGAATGATAGCGTTCCGTTCTTTGGCGGACTCCAAAATTGCCAGACAAACTTCTAATGTTGCCAATGACCATCTTCCTCCGTGCAGAGGGGGAGTCCCAATTCTTGCAACCGACCATAGTTCATCAATTACTTCACTTCTAGGTGTTTGGTGTGCGAATACTTTACTTCGATGTATTCCATTTTGGTCATGAATTTCTACACCATGCGGCGTGAGTTGTAAATCTGCAAAATCACAACTTACGATGATTGGACCGAAATGCTGAAAACCATCTGGTGCCTCATGAATCACGCTTTTGTATGAGTTCCCACCATAGTTTCGATCGGCCTTTTTCTGGGCCTCGTTTCTTTCATCGCCAGACAAAAATTTGAGACGGGTTTGTTGATTGGCCCCTGCTGGTTTAATTTTTCCAAGTTCGCCAATGTTGCGCATCAGAACATCGGAGTCAAAGAAACCATAGCCGTTGTATGTGAGGTTTGCAACGACACCATTTTCAAAATCAAGCAGTGCCATGTATGCACCTTCTGTTTTTCGATCGGGATCCCAACTTCCTGTTCTTGCATAGACAGAGGTTGTTCTTCCTCCCGCAAGCAAGCGAACGATGTCAACTTGATGTGCTGCTTGACTAAAAATGACGCCCCCACCTTTTGACGTATCCAGTTCCTCCGGACGCCGTGGTCGATACATGAAATCAGTGAAGTTAATCGCAGTGATGAACCTTGCTGACCCATACTTTCCACTCTCAATCAGTTCGCGTGCATGTAAGACGGGCGTGTTGAAGCTATGACTGTGCCCGATGATCATTGATGTGTTTGCTTGTTTACAGCAATCAATCATTGTTTGGCAATCCTCAATGCTGAGTGACATCGGTTTTTCGACTAAGACATGTTTTCCATGTCTGGCAGCCATGCACACATGCTCTTTGTGCAATTGATGCGGTGTCGCTACGTAAATCCACTCAACATTGGGATCCGCGCATAAGTCCTCGACGGAGTCGTGACAAACGCCACCAAAATCTTGAGTAAATAATTGGCAGGCGCTTTGGCGTGGATCGAACGCAGCAACAAGCTGGATTCGCTTGTCGTTTGCAAAGGTTGGAAGCATTAATGTGAATGCTCTACCAAGACCTAAGATTCCTAGACGGATGGGGTCGTTGTTCATAGATCAATCTCGATGGATTCGCCATTTTTGGATCTGGAAACACAAACCATGATGAACTCGGTTTTTTCTTCTGGCATCAGCACTAAATCTCTATGGTCAATGTTCCCTTGAAGTACGCGAACCTTGCACGAGCCGCATGTGCCGCTTTCACATGAACTTGGTACATGGCATCCGTTTTCCTTTAGTGCTTCCAAAAGGGTTTGCTCTTTGGGCACGTGTATTGTTTTTTTGCTTTGACTTAGAGTGACATCAAAAGGGCGATCATCTTCTCGGGATTTTGTATCTGCACCGAAGCTTTCGAAGTGGACAGAGCTCTGTGGCCAGTGCCCTGTCATGTCACGAACTGAGTCCATTAAACGAGTAGGACCACAGCAATACACATGCGTGCCACTTGTCGCTTTTTCCACGATCGGCCACAGATCAAAAGATTGAGCCGGATCACCATGCGTGTGGTGAATTTTTACTTTCCCAGAAAGCGCCTTTGTTGTCAGCTCATCAACAAACGCAGCACCTTCAGGCGTTCTGCTGAGATAGTAAAGCTTGAAAGGCCTGGCATCTTCAGTCGATTGAAGCTGTTTAATCATCGACATCATGGGGGTGATGCCTATGCCTCCAGCAATAAAGATAAATGACTTGGCTTTGTCACTTAATTCAAACAAATTTTGTGGCTTTCCTACATGAAGTTCATCACCTGGAGATACCTGATCCACCATGCTGATTGAGCCCCCTCGTCCCTCTGGCTCTCTCTTGACTGCAATCCAGTAGCGATGAGTGTCTGCAGGTGAGCCGCAAATGGAGTAATGCCGCATTACGCCGCTTGGCGTTTTGATGGGTAGATGGGCTCCCGCAGTGAACGCGGGCAGCTCTTCACCTTTTGCGTGCTTGATCTCGAACAAAAAAACATCGTTAGCAATTTCTTTCTTCGTAGACACGACTAAGGGGGTGAGTGAGTTGTGGTCTTGCATGGTTACTCGATCTAAGGGTTTTTACTTTTGACGCAAATCAAAAAATTCGGATAGAGTGCATTATCTTAGGCTGCTAAGAAAAATCAACCATACAAACCCGGAGACTCAAATGAAACGTAGAACGTTTAATGCCCTAAGTCTGGCAATGATTGCCGCCCCAAGTCTTAGCGTTGCACAGACTTTTCCTTCAAAGCCAGTCAAATTCATTGTTCCTTATGCGGCGGGAGGCCTTCCAGATTCTGTCGCGCGCATCGTTGCAAACAAACTCACTGAAAAATTGGGGCAATCTGTGGTGATTGATAACAAGCCCGGTGGGAACGGAATGGTTGCGTATCAAGCATTGATTTCTGGGATTAACGATAACCACAGCTTCATTGTTTCCGACGGTTCAATGTTTTCAATCACTCCATTGATTAACAAGTCTGCGAATTATTCAATTGGAAAAGAGCTGCTGCCTGTTTCAATGATTGCAAAGTCACCTTTGTTCTTAGTGGCTAACCCCAAAACGGGTATCAAAACGCTCAAGGAGTTTGTGGATAAGGTCAGAGCGAATCCTGGCATGTACACCTACGGATCTTCTGGGATTGGTAGCTCTCATCATTTAACGATGGAATCGCTCAAAGCTGATCTTAAGCTTGACATTAGGCACGTTCCGTTTCGGGGCTCTGGGCAGTCTGTGCCAGCATTGATTGGAGGTCAGATTGATTTCTTGTTTTCGGCGCTGCCCTCTATGCTTGGTTTTCTCAAAGCTGGCCAAGTGACGCTTCTTGGCAGCAACGATCACAAACGTTCGTCGCAGGTGCCTGATGTTCCTTCTATTTCAGAAATAGTGCCTGGCTTCGACTTCGCTGTCACGATTGGTGCCATAGCACGTGCAGGAACGCCGTTAGATGTCATTAAAAGACTTTCTGACGATATTGCCTGGACTGTGAAGCAGCATGAGGTTATTGAAAAGTTGAACGCTGCAAGCATTGATGCTTCAGGGCTTGGACCAGATTTCTATAAAAAAGAAATTGAACGAGAAAATTTGGCAATGGCAAAAGCGGGAAAGGCTGCTGATTTGAAAGCAGAGTGATCCATGCCAGACATAGGAGGAGAGCTTTTCGTTTTACTCATCACGGCATTTTTTATGTTCGTGACTGGTGGCATCGTCAAAGGAACGCTTGGTGTTGGATTGCCTTTAGTGGTCGTTCCTTTGCTATCTCTACTGTTTGATTCATCCAAGGCGATTGGCCTATTGGTGATGCCAGTACTGGTTTCAAACGCACTTCAATCAATTGAAGGTGGGCGGTTGATTTTTACGCTGAGGCGATTTGGCACGCTAATTGGTGCTCAGTTCATTGCGACACTGTTGGCAAATGATTGGGGGGGCAAGACTGTCACCTCGTGAAATGAATGCGGTGATCGCTTTGACGGTGGTGAGTGCCGTCGCCATGATGCTGTTAACTCCTCAGGGTGAGATACCTAAAAAAAGCGAATGGTGGCTGGGACCTGTTGTAGGTGTCATAGCCGGAGCTATGGGCGGAGCCTCATCATTGACGGGGCCCATTCTGATCACCTATCTCATGGCCTTGCGTCTAGATAAAGATGATTTTGTCGGAAGTATCAGCATCATCTATTTACTGGGCTCTATACCTATGTACGCCGCGATGTTGATTTGGGGGCGATTTGGTTTAAATGAGGTTGCATGGTCGTGTGCAGGTTTACTGCCTATGTACTTGGGTCTGAAAATCGGCGTGGTTCTTCGAAAGCGTTTGTCAGAAGATGGTTTCCGCCGAATTCTTATGGGATTCTTAATTTTCTTAGCGATGTTGCTAGTGCTTAAATAAGGTTTGCAATGAAGGACGTGATGAATACCAAGGTTCTTGAATGGAATGATGGGTTACTGCTTGGATATGGTCCCATGGATAACGTTCATCAAGAATTTGTTGAATGCGTTGCTAATTTAGCTGGTGCAACTGAATTCGAGATGGCCGACCGGATGAGTCAATTGATAACGCATGTGCGACATCATTTCGATGAAGAGAATTTGTGGATGAATGAGACCAATTTCCCCGCGAAAGACTGTCATATGGACGAGCATGCTGCAGTTTTAAAGTCCATCATTGAAGTCAATGATCTGGTAATGCAAGGAGATATGTCTTCATGCTTGCGCTTATCTAAAGCACTTATGGATTGGTTTCCCGGCCATGCTGACTATTTAGATTCAGCTCTTGCGCACTGGTTGTGTAAACAAAAACTAGGAGGGAAGCCTATAGTAATTCGACGTTCGATTAACGCCTGAATAATGTTACTTTTTAAATTCAGATGATCACATGGTTCTGTGCTTTTGTAGACGTGTTGTTAATCCTCGGCAGTAAAACCCGAGGCTTTTACTATCGGTCCCCAAGTGGCTATGTCAGAGCGGTACTGAGCAGATGCTTTTTTCAACTGCTGCGTTTCAGCTCGCGCCTCTTTTTTTGCAATACGAGCGATTTCAGATTTCAGTTGATTTGCAAAGGTGGTCATATAAATACAGAGGATGAAAAGAAAGGATTAAACCGCTTTAGGTGGTGGTTTGCAATCGCTGCACATGAACATTAAGTGCCAACTTAAGTCCACCGAAAACTCTATAAAAAATGCGACTCATTTTTCGATGTTGAAATTTTCAACAGTTTTTGCTGAACTTCGTTTGTTATGTTGAAGACTTTTATGCATTGCTCAAGCGTTTTCCTGCCTTTTTTTCGCTTACCTTTTGAGCATAGGAAATTGTTCAAGGTATGTGCTTGATTTTGTCCAAGTAAATAGCCGTGATCACGTAGTGTCTTTGCCGCTAATTTCCTTGCTTCTAGCACTTCATTTTTGGAGGCGTAGTTCTTTGTTGGTGCGACTTGAGTGCTGATTTGAAATGTTTTTTGTTGATTCATACAGCTACTTATGCAGTATCTGATGAGACGTATTTTTTTACGGATTTAAATTTTTCGTAGAAACTGAGAAAATTAGACGATTATTTGGTATTTTGGGCGTTATGAACTGCTCTCTCCCCATATCTGAAAAAATGACTAAAATAGGCGATACGAACTCAGAAAACAACCGGATTGCTTTAAGGTAATTTGAGTTGGTATCTGAAACAATTAAATGACTGACACACCGAATCTTAGGGCTACAGGAAGGATGATGTGAATCCCTCCTTCTCCGCCAAGCCCAAAAAGCACCTTAAAAAGCCGTTCGTCATTGAGCGGCTTTTTTCATGTTTGGTTGTCAGTCTCAAAGGGCAATATATGCCGCATCTTGCGCCATCTTCCAAACTAGACTTTTTGCGCTTCGTCGCGAAATGGGTGGCTTTGGCGACGATGGTGGCCGCTC
>JACCDY010629023.1_pt1 | contig 13598 bp, 11 predicted proteins | sample 7446391 | NCBI WGS metagenome assembly JACCDY01 (sample SAMN15323451, study PRJNA562643) | freshwater metagenome | isolation source: river surface water | place: USA:Blue River Watershed | collected 2017-08-18 | reverse complement strand
TCAACCCCTTCATCAACCGCGTGCTGGTCAGCCGCGCGCTGCGCCTGCTGGGCGCGCAAAAGACCGATCGCGTGATCGACTGGTTCTGCGGCTTGGGCAATTTCACGCTGCCGATCGCGACACAAGCGGGTGAGGTGCTGGGCATCATGGGCGGCGAACGCGACTGAGCGACACTTGCTCCAAGCAAAGGGCTCCCTCGGGAGCCCTTTTTCATGGCCCGCCGGTGGGCATCAGGCCAACTCGAACACCGCCATGCTCTCCACGTGCGCGGTGTGCGCGAACATATTGACCACGCCAGCGGCGACACAACGGTACCCGGCCTGGTGCACCAAGAGGCCCGCGTCGCGCGCCAGCGTGGCCGGGTTGCAGCTCACGTAGACGATGCGTTTCGGCGGTGTCCAGCCACCGCGCAGCTCGGGCTGTTGGTGCAGCTCGGCCACGGCCTTGGCCAAGGCAAAGGCGCCCTCGCGCGGCGGATCGACCAGCCATTTGTCGGCCACGCCATCGGCCACCAGCATCTGCGGCGTCATCTCAAAGAGGTTGCGCGCCACAAAAGTGGTGGGCGCCAGCGGCTGGCTGCGACCGGCCTGGTTGGCGGCGTAGTTTTGCTGCGAGCGCTGCACCAAGGTTTCCGAGCCCTCGATGCCCAGCACCTCGCCGGCCTGGCTGGCGATGGGCAGCGTGAAATTGCCCAGGCCGCAGAACCAGTCGATCACGCGGTCGGTCTTTTGCGCGCCCAGCAGGCGCAGCGCGCGGCTGACCAGCACGCGGTTGATGAAGGGGTTGACCTGGGTGAAATCGGTCGGCTTGAAGGGCATGGTGATGCCGAAATCGGGCAGGCTGTAGGCCAGCTGGGGCCCTTCGTCGAGCAGGCGCACGGTGTCCGGCCCTTTGGGCTGCAGCCACCACTGCACGCCATGCGCGGCGGCAAAGTCGCGCAGCTTTTGCAGGTCAGCATCGGACAGCGGCTCCAGATGGCGCAGCACCAGCGCGGTGACTTCGTCGCCACAGGCCAGCTCGATCTGCGGGCAGGTCTCGCGTGCCTGCAGGCTGCCGATCAGGCCGCGCAGCGGCAGCAGCAAGGCGCTGACATGCGGCGGCAGGATCGGGCAGACCTGCATGTCGGCGATGTAGCGGCTTTTGCGTTCGTGAAAGCCGATCAGCACCTCGGCTTTTTTGGCCACATAGCGCACCGACAGCCGGGCGCGGTAGCGGTAGCCCCAGGCCGGGCCCTGGATCGGGCGCAGCAGCGATTCGGCCTTGACCTTGGCCAGGTGCCAGAGGTTGTCTTCGAGCACGCGCTGCTTGATGGCGACTTGGGCCGAAGGGTCCAGGTGCTGCATCTTGCAGCCTCCGCAGGCGCCCTGGTGCAGGCCAAAGTGCGGGCAGCCGGGCGTCACCCGCTGGGACGATTCGTGGTGGATCTCGGTGACGGTGCCCTGCTCCCAGTTGTTCTTCTTGCGACCCACCTTGACCGACACCAGCTCGGTGGGCAGGGCGCCTTCAATGAACACGACCTTGCCGTCGGGGCGGCGGGCAATGCCCTGTGCGTCCATGTCCAGCGAGCGCACGCGCAGCCAGCCCTCGGGCAAATCCTCCTGCAGCTCGTCCGGCACAGGGGAACTGTCTGTCATGGAAATGTCTTGTTTTTCACTCATGTCCCGATTGTCTCAGGCCTTCTGTAACAGTCCCTGCCTCGGTCTGTGCATCAGGCCCACCTGAGCGCGGTTTGTGCCCCCACAGCCGCTGGGCGCAAGCCTTTCGTCAGCCCCGCGTTGGGTGGACTGGTTTAAGATCATGGCTTCCGATTTCATCTTGCAAAAAGACGTACCACGATGACCACCTCCGCTGACGCATCCAAGATCATTTACACGCTCACCGACGAAGCGCCGCGCCTGGCCACGGAAGCCTTCCTGCCCGTGATCCGCAGCTTCACCAAGCCTGCCGGCATCACGGTGGAAACCAGCGACATTTCGGTCGCAGCCCGCATCCTGGGCGAGTTCCCCGAGTTCCTCAAGCCCGAGCAGCAGGTCCCCAACAACCTGGCCAACCTGGGCAAGCTGACCCTGCGCCCCGAAGCCAACATCATCAAGCTGCCCAACATCAGCGCCTCGGTGGCCCAGCTGGTGGCCGCCATCAAGGAACTGCAAGCCAAGGGCTACGCCCTGCCCGACTACCCCGAGAACCCCAAGACCGACGAAGAAAAGGCCATCAAGTCGCGCTATGCCAAGTGCACCGGCTCTGCGGTCAACCCCGTGCTGCGTGAAGGTAACTCCGACCGCCGCGCCCCCCGCGCCGTCAAGGAGTTCGCGCGCAAGAACCCGCACAGCATGGCCGAGTGGAGCCAGGCCTCGCGCTCGCACGTGTCGCACATGCATGCCGGCGACTTCTACCACGGCGAAAAGTCGATGACCCTCGACCGCGCCCGTGACGTGAAGATGGAACTCATCACCAAGTCGGGCAAGACCATCGTGCTCAAGCAGAAAGTGTCTCTGCTCGACCGCGAAGTCATCGACAGCATGTTCATGAGCAAGAAGGCCCTGCTGGCCTTCTACGAGAAGGAAATCGAAGACGCCCGCAAGACCGGCGTGATGTTCTCGCTGCACGTCAAGGCCACCATGATGAAGGTCTCGCACCCCATCGTGTTCGGTCACTGCGTGAAGATCTTCTACAAGGAAGCCTTCGAGAAGCATGCCGCCACCTTCAAGGAACTGGGTGTGAACGTCAACAACGGCATGGTCGACCTCTACAACAAGATCGCCACCCTGCCGCAGTCCAAGCAGGAAGAGATCAAGCGCGACCTGCACGCCTGCCACGAGCACCGCCCCGAACTGGCCATGGTCGACTCGGCCAAGGGCATCACCAACTTCCACTCGCCCAACGACGTGATCGTGGACGCCTCCATGCCCGCCATGATCCGCAACGGCGGCAAGATGTGGGGTGCCGATGGCCGCCTCAAGGACGTCAAGGCCGTGATGCCCGAGTCGACCTTCGCCCGCATCTACCAGGAGATGATCAACTTCTGCAAATGGCATGGCGCCTTCGACCCGCGCACCATGGGCACCGTGCCCAACGTCGGCCTGATGGCCCAGCAGGCCGAAGAGTACGGCTCGCACGACAAGACCTTCGAGATCCCCGAAGACGGCGTGGCCAACATCACCGACCTCGAAACCGGTGAAGTGCTGCTCAGCCAGAACGTGGAAGAAGGCGACATCTGGCGCATGTGCCAGGTCAAGGACGCCGCCATCCGCGACTGGGTCAAGCTGGCCGTCAACCGCGCCCGCAACTCGGGCATGCCGGTGGTGTTCTGGCTCGACAGCTACCGCCCGCACGAGGCGCAGCTGATCCGCAAGGTCAAGATGTACCTGCACGAGCACGACACCAACGGTCTGGACATCCAGATCATGAGCCAGGTGCGCGCCATGCGCTACACCCTCGAGCGCGTGATCCGTGGCATGGACACCATCAGCGCCACCGGCAACATCCTGCGCGACTACCTGACCGACCTGTTCCCCATCATGGAACTGGGCACCTCGGCCAAGATGCTCTCGATCGTGCCCTTGATGGCCGGCGGTGGCATGTACGAAACCGGTGCCGGTGGCTCTGCGCCCAAGCATGTGCAACAGCTGGTTGAAGAAAACCACCTGCGTTGGGATTCCCTGGGCGAATTCCTGGCGCTGGCCGTCTCCCTTGAAGACCTGGGCATCAAGAACCAGAACGCCCGCGCCAAGCTGCTGTCCAAGACCCTGGACGCGGCCACTGGCAAGCTGCTGGACAACCGCAAGAACCCCTCGCCCAAAACCGGTGAGTTGGACAACCGTGGCAGCCAGTTCTACCTGGCGATGTACTGGGCGCAAGAGCTGGCCAGCCAGACCGAGGACGCCGAGCTGGCCGCCAAGTTCAAGCCCCTGGCCGAGCAGCTGGTGGCCAACGAGGCCACGATCGTGGCCGAGCTGGCCGCGGTGCAAGGCCAGCATGTGGACATTGGTGGCTACTACAAGCCCGACACCGCCAAGCTGGAAAAGGTGATGTGCCCGAGCGCCACCTTCAACCGACTGCTGGCCTCGGTGAACTAAAAAATTAAGCCAGATGGCCACAGAAGGAGCGCCTCGTGCGCTCCTTTTTTTTATAAAAGTAAAAAGCCGTGCGATGATGCAGGGCGTTTTATCGAGGAGTCCGCATGCGCGACTGGACCGCTGGTTATGTCACCGATCTGGGCTATACCCCAGGCTATTTCCCAGAACTCAATCCGATGCTGATCCAGCTGGCGTTCATCAACGCTGGCCTGGTGCCCCCCCAAACAGGCCATGCCTGCGAGCTGGGCTATGGTCAGGGGGTGTCGGTCAATGCGCATGCCGCGGCGTCCAATTGGCAGTGGCACGGCACTGATTTCAATCCGGCACAAGCGGGTCTGGCGCAAGAGATGGCCCGAGTGAGTGGGGCAGATGTCAAGTTACACGCCGACGCGTTTGCCGAGTACGCCGCCCGCACCGACCTGCCCGATTTTGATTTCATCGCCTTGCATGGCATTTGGTCCTGGATCTCGGATGAGAACCGCCAAGTGCTGGTCGATTTCATCGACCGCAAGCTCAAGGTGGGCGGCGTGCTCTACATCAGCTACAACACCTGGCCCGGCTGGAGCGTGTTTGCGCCGATGCGCGAGCTGATGCAGCGCTACGTGCAAACACAGACCGCCATTGGACTTGGGCTGCCTGCGCGAATCGACGCCGCCCTGACGTTTGCCGACCAGGTCCTGGGCAAGTCACCGCGTTTGCAACAGCACTTTCCGACCTTGAGTGACGCGATGGCCCGTCAGCGGGAGAACCCGCGCGCCTACTTGGCGCACGAGTTTTTCAACCAGGACTGGCGACCCATGTTTTTCTCGGAAGTCGCCGAAAAAATGTCGGGGGCACGCCTGCAGTTTGCCTGCTCGGCCAGCTTGCTCGAGCATGTGGATCTCTTGCATCTGAATGCCGAACAGCAGGTCCTGCTCAACAGCGTTGCCGACCCGATGATGCGCCATACCACGCGCGACCTGATGGTCAACCAGATCTTCCGGCGCGATTACTGGGTGCGTGGTGCCCGTAAGTTGAGCGATGCCGATCGACAGGCGCACATGGGTCGCTTGCGGCTGATCTTGCTGGGCAATGCAGATCAGGTCCCCAATAAAGTGCTTGGCTCACTGGGCGAGGCGACACTGAATGAATCGGTCTACAAACCGTTGATTGAACTGATGGCCGATCACAAAATCCGCAGCCTCGCTGAGATCCAGCAAGCGCTGGATGGTCGTCTCACACCTTCCCAGCTGATGGAGATGGTCTTGGTTTTTTGTGGGACGCATCAGATGGCCTTGGTGCAGGACGATGCGGAGGTGGCGGCTTCAGAGCCCCATACCCAGCGCCTGAACGACTGGTTGATGCAAAGCGCCCGATCCAGTGCCGATATCCCCTTCCTGGTGAGTCCTGTCCACGGTGGCGCCATTGGGGTCGGGCGCTTTTCAATCCTCTTTCTGCAGGCCTGGCGCGATGGCGGAAAAGACAGTTCTGATCGCGCGCTGGCCAGCTGGGTACGGTCGATCTGGTCGATGCTTCAGTTGCAGCGACAGAAGTTGGTGGTCGGCGGTCAGACCCTCGAAGGCGAGGAGTCCCATGTGCAGGAACTGACCCGGATGGCACAGGATTTTCGCTCGCGCATCTTGCCCTCCCTACAGGCCTTGCGCATCGCCTGACGGGACTTGGGGCGCGGGTGGGGTTTGCTGGGTGCGCCCAGTCCTGGCCGAGCCTGCCCGTTCAACGTCCGCCGGCCAGCGTCATCAGCGGCAGGTCGTGCTGCTGGGCCAGGCGGTCGATGCGCGCGCGCGTCAAGCCCGCAAAAAACGCCGCCAAGGCCGTGTGCGTGGCCGGGCGAAACATCTCGCGCATCGGGTCCTGCAGGGCCAGGCCGGCCGCCTCGCAGAGGCGCTGCGCAAAGTGTGGCTCCAGGGCCGCCACCGCCACCCGGCCATTGCGGCAGGGGTAGAGGCGGTAGCCCGCATGGGCGCCGCCCACCGCGCCCTCGGGGGTGGTCATGCGCCACTGACGCGGCAGGGACAGCCAGGCCGCGGCCTGGCTCAAAGCCACCTCGCGGCGCAAGCCCTTGCCGCTGCGCTGGCGTTGCAGCAGCACCTCCAGGGTCGCCTCGCTGGCCATCAGCGCCCCACCCATGTCGGCGTACAGGCTGGGCGGCAGGTCCAGGCCGGGCACCAGGCCCACCTCGGCCTGGTAGGTCAGGTCGTGCCCGGGCACCTCGGCCAGCAGGCCGGGCGCGCCCACCACCTCGACCAGGCACAGCTGCGGATGACGCGCTTGCAGGCTGGCCCAGTCCAGGCCCAGCTTGCGCAGCGCCGAGGGCCGAAACGAGGTCAGCAGCACATCGGTTTTGGCCAGGCGCTGGTCCAGGCGGCGCTGGCCTGCCGCGCTTTTGAGGTCGAGGGTGATCTCTTGCACGCCCTGGTGCAGCTGGGCATAGCCTTCTGGCGTGTAGGCCTGCATCGGGTCGCCTGCCGGCGGATTGACCTTGGTGCAGCGCGCCCCCATTTGCGACAGGCGCATCAGGGCGGCGGGGCCGGGCAGGTTGAGGGCCAGGCTGATGATTCGGATGCCCCGCAGGGCTGGGGTGGGTCGCATGGGCGAAGTCTTGATGGGTCAGGTCAAAGCAGGGGGCGCAGCTCGCGCGCGGCCTCCTGCAGCAAAGGCAACCATTGTGCCCGCACGGCGGCGTCGCTCAGCTGCAGCGCATCGCCCACCACGTTCAGGGCCGCCAGGGTCTGGCCCTGCATATTGCGCAGCGGCACCGCCAGCGCGTGAATGCCCAGCTCGTGGGTTTGCCGCGCCAGGCACCAGTCGTCGCGCCGCACCTGGGCCAGCAGCTGGCGAAACGCGCGCCGCCGGGTTTCGGTGTGCGGGGTGATGCGGGGCAGCTCGCGCCCGTTCAGCCAGGTCTGCAGCGCTTCGGCGGGGCCGCACGCGAGCAAGACCTGGCCGGTGGACGTGGCATGGGCCGGCAAGCGCGCCCCCAGGTGCAGGCCTTGTGCCAGTTGGCGCACCGGTTCGTGCAGGCCGGCGCTGCGCGCGATGATCACGCAGGCGTCGCCGTCCAGCACCACCGCGCTGAAGGACGCACCGGTGGCCTGCGACAGGCGGTTGAGGGTGGGCTGCAGCGTGCGCGGCAGGCGCGAGGTGGCCAGGTAGCTGCCCGCCAGGCGCAGCACCCGAGGCGCCAGCCAGTAGAACGCCCCGTCGCTCTCCAGGTAGCCCGCCTCGGCCAGGGTGAGCAGGTGGCGCCGCGCCGCGGCCCGGGTCAGGCCGGTGCGCTGCGCCGCCAGCGTGGCATTGAGGCGCTGGCGCTCGGTGTCGAAGGCCTCCAGCACCGACAGGCCCTTGAGCAGGCCTTCGATGGTGTCGGCTTTGGCGATGGGCATGGGGCAGGTGCGGGCTGGTTCTTGGCGGGGGCTTCGATTGATCGCCATCAAAATGCGCGATCATCGCGCACACATTCTAGCAATCGCACAAAGAATCCAAAACCCCATGGTCGCCGCCCTCACAGGCTTTTAAGCTCGCGGCATTGAACCTTGCATGGAGACCTTGATGACCATCCCCACCCGTACCCAGGTTGTGATCGTGGGCGCCGGCCCTTCGGGCCTGCTGCTGGGCCAGTTGCTGCACAAGGCCGGCATTGACGCCGTGATCGTCGAGCGCCAAAGCGGCGACTATGTGCTCTCGCGCATTCGCGCCGGCGTGCTCGAGCAGGTTACGACCGACCTGCTGGATGAGGCCGGGGTGGGCCAGCGCATGCATGCCGAGGGCCTGGTCCACAGCGGCTTTGACCTGCTCTTCAAGGGCCAGCGCCACCGCATCGACCTGCAGCACCTGACCGGTGGCAAGAGCGTCATGGTGTACGGCCAGACCGAGGTCACGCGCGACCTGATGGACGCCCGCGCCGCCGCCGGCCTGCCCACGGTCTACGAGGCGCAGAACGTGCAGGTGCACGGTTACGACAGCGACACGCCGCGCGTGCGCTTCGAGAAAGACGGCCGCACGCACGAGATCGCGTGCGACTTCATCGCCGGTTGTGACGGCTTTCACGGGGTCTGCCGCGCCAGCGTGCCGCGCAGCGCCATCACCGAGTACGAGAAGGTCTACCCCTTTGGCTGGCTGGGCGTGCTGTCGGACACGCCGCCGGTGCACCACGAACTCATTTATGTGAACACCCCGCGCGGCTTTGCCCTGTGCTCGCAGCGCAGCCACACCCGCAGCCGTTACTACCTGCAGGTGCCGCTGACCGACCAGGTCGAGCAGTGGAGCGACGAGGCCTTCTGGGACGAGCTGCGCCGCCGCCTCGATCCGCAGGCCGCGCAGCAGCTGCAGACCGGCCCGAGCATCGAAAAAAGCATCGCGCCCCTGCGCAGCTTTGTGACCGAACCCATGCGCTTTGGTCGCATGTTCCTGGCCGGTGATGCCGCGCACATCGTGCCGCCCACCGGCGCCAAGGGCCTGAACCTGGCGGCCACCGATGTGAAGTACCTCTCGCAGGCGCTCATCGAGTTCTACGCCGAGCGCAGCGCGGCCGGTATCGACCACTACTCCGAGCGCTGCCTGCGCCGCGTCTGGCGCGCCGAGCGCTTTAGCTGGTGGTTCACCAGCCTGATGCACCGTTTCCCGGGCGAGGGCGAGATCGCGCAAAAACTCCAGGAAGCCGAGCTCGACTACCTGATCCACAGCGAATCGGGTTCGCGCACCATCGCCGAGAACTATGTGGGCCTGCCCCTGACCTTTGGCGAGTAAGGCGCCCCGCGGGCCGCTCAAACCCCCAGGGTTTGCGCCAGCAGCTGCGGGTCGGCCTGCAGCTGCGCGCTGCTGCCTTCGAACACCACCTCGCCCTTGACCAGGATGAGGTTGCGGTCGGTGATGCGGGTGACGTGCTTCCAGTTCTTGTCGACGATGATGGTGCTGATGCCGCTCTCGCGCACCAGCTCGCAGATGCGCCAGATCTCGCGCGCGATCAGCGGCGCCAGGCCCTCGGTGGCCTCGTCCAGGATCAGCACATCGGGGTTGGTCATCAGCGCCCGACCGAGGGTGAGCATCTGCTGCTCGCCCCCCGACAGCTGTTGCCCGCCGTGGCGCAGGCGCTCGGCCAGGCGCGGGAAGGTGGTCAGCACCCGCTCGTAGGTCCAGTCGCGCTGGCCTTGCGTGCCGGCGCGCGCGGCCATGCGCAGGTTCTCTTGCACGCTCAGGTTGCCAAAGATGCCGCGTCCCTCGGGCACATAGGCCACGCCCAGGCGGGCCACCTCATAGGGGGGGCGGCCGGTCATGTCGCGACCCTTGATGCGCACCTGGCCCTGGCGCGGCGGCACCAGGCCCATGAGCGACTTGAGCAGGGTGCTTTTGCCCATGCCGTTGCGCCCCATCAGGCCAATGGTCTCGCCGCGCTCGACCCGGAAGTCAACCCCGCGCAGGATGTGGCTGGCGCCGTAATAGGTGTGCAGGCCGGTGGCGTCGATCAGGCGCTCGCTCATGCCGCTTCTCCCAGATAGGCTGCCTGCACCGCGGCGTCGCCGCGCACCTGTGCGGGCTCGCCGCTGGCGATCACCTGGCCATTGACCATCACGGTCAGCTGATCGGCCAGGGCAAACACCGCGTCCATGTCGTGCTCCACCAGCAGCATGGCATGCGCTTTCTTCAGGCGCTGCAGCAGCTCGACCATGCGCTCGGCCTCGGCGCTGCCCATGCCGGCCAGCGGCTCATCGAGCAGCAGCACCGTCGGCGCGGTGGCCAGGGTCATGGCAATCTCCAGCTGGCGCTGCTCGCCATGGCTGGCCGCGCCGGCCAGGCTGTCGCGCCGGTGCTGCAGCCCCGCCAATTCCAGGGCGGCCTCGGCCTGCGCCAGGGTCGGGCGGTGTTGGGCCGCACGGCCCCACCAGCCGCGCGGATCAAACGGCCAGGGCTGGTGCCGCGCCTGCGCCGCCAGGCGCACGTTCTCCCACACGCTGAAGGCCGGGAAGATATTGGTTTTCTGGTAGCTGCGCCCAAGCCCCAGCCGGGCAATGCGCGCGGGCGACCAGCCGGTCACGTCCTGCCCGCGCAGCAGGATCTGGCCGCTGCTGGGCGGCAGGTCGCCCGAGAGCAGGTTGGTCAGGGTCGATTTGCCCGCGCCATTGGGGCCGATCACGGCATGGATGCGATCGGGCCAGAGCTCGAGCGAGACCTGGTCGACAGCGGCCAGGCCGCCAAAGCGGCGCGTCAGCGCCTTCGCCTGCAGCCAGGGGGTGCTCATGGGCGATCCTCCGGGCGACGTGCCAGCAGGCCCAGCAAGCCCCGAGGGGCCAGCACCACCACCGCCACAATGAACAGGCCCATCCACAGCTGCCAGTGCTTGCCGGTGCGAAAACCCCCTATGTCGGGCAAGTCCTTGAACAGGTGCAACAGGTATTCGAAAGAGAAGGCGCCGATGATGGCGCCGGCCACATTGCCCATGCCGCCCAGGATCACCATCATGATGGCGTGGGCGCTCATGTGAAAGCCCATCAGCTCCGGGTTGACAAAGCCGGTTTGCGCGGCCCACAGAAAACCCGCCAGCCCTGCAATGGCGCCGGCCAGCGTGAAGGCCGCCAGCTTGTGCGCGTAGGTGCCATAGCCCAGGGCCCGCATGCGGTGCTCGTTGGCGCGGATGCCCACCAGGGCGCGACCAAACGGGCTCCACATCAGGCGCCGCAGGAACAGGCCCACGGCCACCATCAGCGCCAGCGTGAAGTAGTAGAAGACGCGCTTGTTCTCAAGGTCAAACCACAGCGCGTCGGGCCGGAAATTCAGGTACAGGCCATCCGACCCACCCAGCACCTTGTTGTCGAAGAAAAGGTAGTACACCATCTGCGCGAACGCCATGGTGACCATGATGAAGTAGATGCCGTGCGTGCGCACCACCAGCGCGCCAATCAGCAGCGCGGCCGCGGCCGACGCCGCCACCGAGATCAGCAGGCTCAGGTACAGATTGGGCGGCTCGTTGGCGGGCGTGACAAAGGCCAGCACATAGCCGGCCAGGCCAAAGTAGGCCGCATGGCCCAGCGAGACCAGGCCCGTCATGCCCTGCAGCACATCCAGGCTCATGGCAAAAATGGCCAGGATCATCATGCGCACCATCATCTGCGCATAAAAGTCCGAGCCGACCAGGGGGAACAGCAGCAAGGCCAGCAGGCCCATGCCCAGCAGCACGCGGGCGCTGATGGGCAGGTGTTCGAGGGTGGGGCGGGGCGCGCTCATTGCTTGAACAGTCCTTCGGGTTTGGTCAGCAGCACCAGGGCCATGAGCACATAGACCAGCATGCCCGAGACCTGCGGCAGCAGCACCTTGCCAAAGGTGTCCACCAGCCCCACCAGCAGCGCGGCAATGAGTGCGCCGCGCACCGAGCCGATGCCGCCGATGACGACCACCACAAAGCACATGATCAGCACCTGCGAGCCCATATTGGGGTAGACGCTCGAGACGGGCGCGGCAATCATGCCGGCAATCGACGCCAGGCCCACGCCCACCGCAAACACCACCGCGTGGATGAGGCGGATGTTCACGCCCAGCGCCTCGGTCATCTCGTGGTTGAAGGCGCCCGCGCGGATCTTCATGCCCAGGCGGGTTTTGGAGATCAGCAGGTACAGGCCCAGCGCCAGCAGCAGGCAGATGCCCGACATGAAGAGCCGGTAGACCGGATACGACAGGGTGTCGGTGAGCGGGATCGAGTCGGCCAGCAGGGCGGGGATCTTGACCCCATGCACATCGTCCCCCCACAGCATGGCGCGCAACTCTTCAAAGATGTAGATCAGGCCAAAGGTCAGCAGCACCTGGTCGAGGTGATCGCGCTGGTAGAAAAAGCGGAACAGCACACGCTCGAGCAACAGGCCAAAGGCCACCGACAGCACGGTGCCCAGCAAGATGGCCAGCGTCAGGCTGCCGGTCATGGCCGAGAGCGACCAGGCCAGGTAGGCGCCCAGCATGTAGAAACTGCCATGCGCCAGGTTGACCACGCCCATGATGCCAAAGATCAGGGTCAGGCCAGCGGCCAGCATGAACAGCAGCAGGCCGTACTGCACGCTGTTGAGCAGCTGGATCAATACATTCACAAGGTCCATGGCGGCACTTCAAAAACCATGAGGCCTGCGGCCGAACGGGCCGCAGGAGGGGCGAGCGATCAGAGGCGGCAGCCGGCGCCCGAGTCGGCCAGGCCCTTGGCGGCCACGGCAATCACCTCGTTGTTGTTGCCCTTGACCTGGCGCAGGTACATGTCCTGGATGGGGTTGTGCGACTTGCTCATGGTCCACTTGCCGCGCGGGCTGTCGATCACCGCGCCCTCCATGGCCTTGTAGAGCTCGGCCTTGCGGCTGAGGTCACCCTTGACCGCGTTGGCGCCGCGAATGAGCAGCAGGCCGGTGTCGTAGCCCTGCACCGCGTACACATCGGGCTGCATCTTGAAGGTCTTGGCATAGGCCAGACGGAAGTCCTTGTTGCGCTTGGTCTCGATGCCCTCGCCGTAGTGCAGGGTGCTCAGCACGCCCTCGGCCGCGCCCCCGGAGGCCTCGATCACGCCCTCGGTCAGGAAGCCCGAGCCGTACAGCGGGATCTTGCCCTTGAGGCCGGCGGCGGCGTAGTCCTTGATGAACTTGGCCGCACCGGCGCCGGCAAAGAAGCAGGCCACCGCATCGGGCTTGATGGCCGCGATTTCGGTGAGCAGGGCCTGGAACTCGACGTTGGGGAAGGGCAGGCCCAGTTCCTTGACGATGGTGCCGCCGGCCTTGGTGTAGCTTTCTTTGAAGCCCTCGAAGGCCTCGTCGCCCGCCGCGTACTTCCAGGTGATCCAGACCGCTTTCTTGTGGCCGCGCTTGACCATCACCTCACCCAGCGCCATGGTGGGCTGGCTGTTGGAGAAGCTGGTGCGAAAGACATTGGGCGCGCACTGCTGGCGGGTGGCGATGTGCACCCCCGCGTTGGGGATCAGGTTGAGCACACCGCTCTCGCGTGCGACCTTGTGGATGCCCAGCTGCACGCCCGAGTGCACGGTGCCGACCAGCACATCGACCTTGTCGCGCTGCACCAGCTTGTTGGCGTTCTCGATGGCCTTGGCCGGTTCGGATTCGTCGTCCACCTTGCACCACTCGATCTCGCGGCCGCCGAGCTTGCCGCCCTGTTCGCTGATGGCCAGGCGCATGCCGTTCTCGATGGCCACACCCAGCTGGGCAAAGGTGCCGGTGTAGGGCAGCATCAGGCCCACGCGCAGCTTGCCCGATTGGGCCAGCACATGCTGGGGCACCATCAGGCCGGCGGCGCTGGTGCCCATCAGGGCAGCGGTCTGCGCCAGCAGGTGGCGGCGGGTCGTGGGTTGGTTCATTCAAATGTCTCCAGTTATGGGTATGAAAAAGACCACCCGCGCGCCCAGCGCCAGCCGATGGCCTTGGATCCATTATCCGACCGCCCAGAGGGGCAATTGCCTAGGGATAGTCCCATGACGTGTTGACAAGAGGGGGTGGCCTGCCCGGAGGGGATCGAACCCCCGACCCACGGCTTAGAAGGCCGTTGCTC
>JACCDY010228074.1_pt1 | contig 13598 bp, 12 predicted proteins | sample 7446391 | NCBI WGS metagenome assembly JACCDY01 (sample SAMN15323451, study PRJNA562643) | freshwater metagenome | isolation source: river surface water | place: USA:Blue River Watershed | collected 2017-08-18 | reverse complement strand
TAATTTCCATAATTTATATGGTTAACTCATTTTCGGATTTATATCCAATCGCATTGATTAAAAGTTTCTGTAAGATATAGGTAAACACTCCAACAGAAAATGAGCCTAAAAGTAAAATAATATCAATAAGGACAACCCCCGGAGCATCATCTCGCTGTGCAATAGTAAAGATAAATGGCGAACCAATTAAATACATTGAACTAATTAGAAATGAACATACTTTTATAATTCGTAAAGAATTAACTGATGAGTCAGTTAATGATAAATTGGCATCAATATTATTCAATAAGTTATACGCTTGATAAAAAATATAGAATAACGGAATTGTTGAAATAACTAAACCCATCAATATTGGGCGGTAATACCCTAAAGAATCAGATTGTATAATTTGATAAAGTAAGAATCCACAGAGAACCAAGACTCCAATACTAAAAACCAAGAGAACTAACCTTAAGAATAAGGTTGAACTCTTTTCAAATGACTTAAAATTTTGAGTGTTCATTATTGTTTTCGTTTAAATTTAGTGACAAAAATAATAAATTTATTGAAAAACAACAAATATTAAATGAATAACAATCGATTCTAGTTCAAGTGTATTGGTTTCAACATAAAACGGTTTCACCTAAACATAATATCCCCTTTTCAACGAAAGATGCAGTAACAATAATAGGAATAAATATGTAACTATAAATAAATAGAAGGGTTGAAGTTTATTTTTTATCTGCTTTTAATTGCCTAGCGACATTGTCATAATACTCTTGAGTTAGTTTATCAGTCCAAACTGTTGGTTTTGAACCATCATACAAGGCCAGATAAGTAATTAAACTTTCTTTACTTGCAGTATGCCAATGTTCTACATCTTTAGAACATCTTACAATGTCTCCTTTTTTAATCAGAATTGGTTCTTTACCCTTTTCTTGATAATAACCTTCTCCATCAATAATTATAAGCACTTGAGGAGTAGCGTGTTTATGCCAATCAAGTGTAGAGTTTTTTCTGAAAGTAGCTTTAGTAATGTTATAATTCAATTCGCTATCGCCTTGAAGAACATTGCTTAACCAGGCTTCCCCAATATAATGCGTGTTGGGTGCTAAAGGACCTTCTTGTAAAAAAGAGGTTATTGCGTATGGGGCGCTTTGTGTGTAGGCAAAAAACGGAGCGAAAAATAGTGCTAAGAGGATGATTTTTTTCATTCTGTGAATGTTACGTTTAGTTGTATTAAAAATTAAAAATAGTCAAAACTATTTACTAATAAAGATAATAACCTATTTTTTCGTAAGAGAATTGTTATGCTTACTCTCTTGGAGAAACATATCTCAATCTTTGGATGTTGTTAGAAAAAGATAAATAGTGTCAATTGACACCTTTTAAAATTATTATATCTTGCTCAAAGAAAAAGGGTTTCAAGAAATAAATCTTGAAACCCTTATTTTTGTTGCTCCCCTTTTTAACGAAAGATGCAGCCATCAATCTCAATTAATTTACATAACTATTTATAAATTAGATGCTTAAATTTTTGCAAGATTAAAAGAAGTCTAAATACCATCCTGTTTTTCCTCATTTTTGATTGGTGCTTTAAAAGCTCTTTTTATTACCTTCAAGTCTTTGAAGTACCCAATAGTGGCAATATCAACATAAAGACCAACTCCTCCTTTTTTAACTTTACCCAACATTTTATCAACTATAAAAGAGGAATATTTCATATTGTTAACGAACATTTCAGCAGTTTCACCGTTTACTTCAATTCGCATCGTTATCCATTCTTTTAATGCAACTGGCGCAGAACCCTCATAAGAACCAGCAGGATAATTCTTTCTCAAAGTTTCGAACTTTGCATGAGGATAAGCAAAATACTGAACAGCATGGTTTCTAAACATTTGGTTGGGTGCTCTACCTACTTTAGGTCGTAAATATATTGACTCAAACGCAGCATCGTTATCTTCAATTCGATAGTACAAACCAATAAATCCAGCTGCACCAGCAAAAGGTGATGGGTCTTGGATTTGACTATACATTTTTACTTCAATTGTTCCATTTTCAAAATCATTTAACCCAACTAATTTTGCGTAATGCGGCTCGTCAACAGTAGCTTCTAAACGATTTACGTCAAAAGGCAATGCTTTCAAATCTCTTTCTATTTTAAGTACATTTTCACCTTGGAACTTAATTATTGAACCTGTTACATTATGTAATTCAAATTCTTGTTTACCTAACTTTAATTTTTTTTGAGCAGAAGTTGATGTTACAAAAATCAAAAGAAATAAAACTGCACTGATAATCTGTTTATAATTTTTCATGATTTATTATTTAAATAATCCAGCACCGTATTCGGCGCCAAGTGTACCATTTTTAATGTGTAAAAAATATTTACTTGTTTGGTCTTCGATAATATCAAGTTGACCTGTTTGAAATTTCTTAAAATCATCATCAGATTTTAGCTTATTATTTAATGACGGTGTGCCGAAATCTAAAGGACCACCACCTTTATTTACAAAACTATTATAACCAACTAACAATGAATTTGTCACTTTAAAAGATTCTTTTTCATCTTTATCTAAAACCCATAAAACATTTACATTAGATGCAACATTATTATAAAATTTAAAATCACTAGTTGTAGACCAAGTCCATATAGCTGCTCCATACATGTTTAAAAATAAATTATGGTGCATTTGACTATTATTAGATTTTTTGTTCCACATTACTACACCATCTTTAATTCCGTAGAAAATGCAGTGATTGACATCTAATCCCGTTCCACTTGCTAAAACTCCTAAATGGTTGGGTAGTGCAAATTTATTTCCCAAAAACAAACATTGAGTAATTACTAAATCTGATACATCATTTCCTTCCCAAACAATTGGATAATTTCTAATTAAAACACCATATTTAGGTAATTCGTGAACAGGCTCGCCTAAAATTCTTAAACCTTGAATTGTTACATGACTTGTCTGTATTAAAATTCCATAATTTGAACCATCAGTAACTTCATTCTTATTATTTCTATCCATATTAAAAGGCATTGTTGAAATAATAATTGGCATCTTACCTGGCTCCCATAAAGAATCATTAGGCAATAATTCTGCAGTAATTATAAGTCTCGAATTTTCACTAAAATTCCAATTCAATGGGTTAAAATCCGCAGTTTCATTTAAATTATACAATCCTTCAGATAGTATAATTTTTATAGCGCCGCTACCACTTAATTTATTTATTTTTTTTGCAGCTGCAGGTAATGTTTTAAGGGGACTATTATATGAGCCGTCATTTATGTCATTCCCCTTTATTGAGTTTATATGAATTAAAATTTCCTTATTTGAAGTTTGTGCTTGTAAATTACCAATTATTAAAACGATTGTTAATAAAACTAATATTTTTTTCATTTTTGTATCTGTTTAAATTCCTGTCAAAATTAAATCAAATAGTATATATTTGTTACTAATATAGTAAATACAAGTAACCAAAAGGTAACCAGAATTATGTCCAATAGATTTATTGCTAACCCGTTAAATTGCCCTGTAACCCGCACTATGAGTATCATTGGAGGTAAATGGAAACCCATTATATTAAATTGCATTGGAGATAGAACCATTAGATTTGGAAAGCTAAATCAAATTATTCCGTCCATTTCAAATAAAGTTTTAGCTGGTGAATTGAAAGAATTGGAACAATATGGTTTGGTTTATAGAATTGAATTTACCGAAATGCCTCCAAGAGTAGAATACTCGTTAACAAACTCAGGCAAATCGTTACTCCCGTTATTACACGAACTTGCCAACTGGGGGAACACTCACACAGCAAAAAAAATAATTACAGAATTTTCGTAACATTTTCAAAAGTAATAAAACCTTGCTTAAATCTTGCGCATAGAAAAAGGGTTCCAAGAAATAAATCTTGAAACCCTTATTTTTGTTGCTCCCCCTCTTGGGGCGCATATATTATTTTGATTTAGCACAAAATGGCATTAAATAACATTAAAATCTTGTAAAACATGAACTTAAATGCCAATTAAAAACAAGTAAAGATAATAAAATATACCTTTTGTTGGATAAACGGTTGGATAAAATTATATTTGCAATAAAAAAATATGGCAACAATAACTTTCTATCCATCTAAGCCAACTGGCGAATCAACAATATATATACGACTAAGTTTAAAAAGAGGTAAAGACTTCAGACTCTCAACTGGATTTTCTATTAAAAACGTAGCTGATTGGAATCCGATTACTAAACTTCCTAAAAAAAACAACGAATATAATAAGCTACTTCACTTCAAGCTTTATGAATTAGAAAGCTTTATTACTTCAGAAATTGATAAGTTGCTTTTTGATAACACTAAGAGTATAGATGATGTTAGTAGTAAGTGGGTGAAAAATATAATTAGCCAATTTAACAATGAAGCTATTGAGGACGATGATTTTCTTATTGTTTATGCTAATAAGTTTTTGAGAAATCTACATACCAAAACTTACATTAAAAACGGGCAAAATTTTAAATATAAAAAAGACACAATAGATAAATACAAATATTTTGTAGATGATCTAATTGCTTTCGAAATAAATCTTGGAAAAAAAATCAAAGTGATAGATGTTGACGACCATCTTAATAATGAATTTATATCGTTTTTAAGAGACTTTAAAGGTCAATTCCCAAATACTATTGGAAGAACGGTTAAACGACTCAAAACACTGATTAAAGATGCCGAAATGAACGGAAAGAGGGTTAACATACGATATAGATTAATTAAAGGATTTGAAGATGAAACTATAGTTACTTTTTTAACTCTTGAAGAAATAAATAAAATTATAAACACCCAAATGCCAACCCCAAGAATGGAGCGTGCAAAAGAATGGATGATTATTGGGTGTTTCACAGCTCAAAGAATATCAGACTTGTTTAGATTAGAATCCTCGATGATAGCATATGAGAACAATATTCCGTTCATCTACCTAAAGCAATATAAAACTGAAAAAAAAGTTAAGGTTCCTGTACACTACAAGGTAGAAGAAATTCTAAAAAAATATAATTTAGGTTTTCCTCCAAATTTTTCGTCTAACGAAAAGTCAAACAGAACTATTCTTTCTGAGCTTATTAAAGAAGTTTGTAAAATATCGGGTATAAATGAAGTTGTTAGAGGCAGGTTTGATGGGGCTGTTGGGCATTATCCAAAACATCAACTTATATCAAACCATACTCTTAGAAGATCATTTGCTTCCAATTTTTATGGAATGGAGGGTTGGAATACCCCAATGGTAATGGAAATTACAGGCCATAGTACAGAGAAAAATTTCTATAAATATGTTGACAAAGATAATTTCACATTAAGTGAAAAAGCTGCATTAAACTTCGCAAAAATGAAAAATGATGAAAGTTAATTATTTATATTATAAATTGAATTTAATCGATATTTCAATGTTATTAATGAGTATTTTTTGTTAAATTGTTAAAAACTACCCCCTATTTGATAATAACCTTCTCTTTGAAGAATAAAAAATCCGTATGATCTTTGTAAAAAAAAAAAGAGCTACAAAAAGTAACTCTTGGATTTTATTGAAAAAGACGCTTAAATGGTTTGGATTTTGGAAGATATAAACCTTTAAAGCAATACAAAATTATATTTTTTTTGTTGATTTTACAAATTTAATCCTTGGTTATTTTGAGTGGCTCATAACATTAAACAAATCAATTATGACAGAAGTCAACATTATTCAGATCTCACCAGAGGATTTAAAAACAAAAATTAACGATGCAGTGACATCTAGTTTCAAAACTTTACTGCAGGGGGATTCTATTGTTAATAGTGCTGAAAAAAACATTATTACCAGAAAAGATGTAAAAAAAATGTTCAGCGTATGTGATTCTACAATTACAAATTGGTGCAATAAAGGCAGGTTAAAAAAATACTGCATTGGCGGTAAGGTGTTTTTTTTGAAAGATGAGGTAACTAAATCACTAATTCAAGTAAACTAATTATGATCAGCATAGAACAACTACCGATTGTAAGTGATTTTAGAGAAAAACATTCTATCACTCACTGTGAACTAAAAGAGAGATTGGAAAAACTAAGAATTAGTTTGGTTGAAGACCTTATGGAACCTTCAATTGCTTTTGAAATAACCCAAGAGGATAAAGATGAGGCTGCAACAGTAGCTACTATGGGTAATTTTAGTGTTATAATTGGGAAAGCAAAAAGCAAAAAAACCTTTTTCATTTCAATGATTCTGTCTGAAATTCTAAATAAACAATCAAAAGGGAAAAGAAAAATTAGAGGTGTAAAACAACCCGACAAATCGAAAGTGTTATACTTTGACACTGAGCAATCGAAGTATCATTTTCAAAAAATTTGTAAGAGAATATCAGATGAAATTGGATGTGAATCTTCAAATGATTTGTTAGCCTATGCTTTAAGAGGAGAAAGCCCTAAGGACAGATTTGAAGTAATTGATTATGCGATTCAAAACACCGAAAATTTAGGGTATGTAATTATTGATGGTGTTAGAGATTTAGTTACATCAATAAATGACGAAACTGAATCTTCAATGATGGCTACATCACTCTTAAAATGGTCGGAGGAAAAAGACATTCATATCATTGTGGTTTTGCATCAGAATCCATCAAATGATAAAGCAAGAGGGCATCTGGGAACTGAATTGATGCATAAAGCTGAAACGGTATTTTTAGTACAATTAGATACTGCAAATGAAAATAACTCATCGGTTGTTTCACCTCAATTGTGTAGAAATAAACCATTTGAACCCTTTGCTTTTTATATTGATGAAGTTGGTGTTCCAATTCTTGATAAAGAATATAAAACAAAATCAAAAAATATTGCTAAACGAAATTTACAAGATTTAAATAATGAAGAGATTATAGTATTATATGAATCTGTGTTTAAACCAAAACATGAACTTGTACATGGAGAACTTGTAAAAACAATCAAATCACAATTAGAAATAATACATGGGAAAAGAGTTAATAGTGGCATAAATCAAATTAAAGAGTTCGTCAAATACTCTATTGATAACGAGTGGTTGTTACAAAATGGGGAAAGAAAACCTTATTGCCTAAATCCTAATAAATAATCTCTTTTCATAAGTTTAAGCCCTATATATATAGGGCTTTAAACTGATAAACCTATGAACTTTAAACCTTTGTAATATGCAGTTCAAATATATATTAGACAAAAGCAGTAAAAAATTCAAGTGCCCAAAATGTAATAGTTTGAGATACGTACGATTTATTAATAATGAAACATCAGAATATATAGATTATGAATTTGGAAGATGTGATAGAGAACAAGAGTGCGGCTATTTTAGTTTACCTTCATCAAATACAAAATCAATAACATATAGCTCATTTTATGAAACCAAAACTGAAGTTCCGAGTTATTTAGATTCACAATTGGTATCTAAAACACTAACTCAGTATGAAAACAACAATTTTACCCTCTATTTAAAAAGCCTATTCGATGAACAAAAAGTTACTGAAGTAATAAATAAATATAAAATTGGGACTTCAAAGTATTTTGAAAACTCAACTATTTTTTGGCAAATAGACAATCACAATCATATCCATACTGGTAAGGTTATGGCGTATAATCCAACTACTGGTAAAAGAATAAAAAATGAATACGGAAATTCTTTGATTAATTGGGTCCATAAGATTATAAAAGAAGAAAAATTTAATCTTAAACAATGTTTGTTTGGTCTTCACTTGGTAAACTCTAAAACCAAGACTATTCACTTAGTTGAATCAGAAAAAACTGCCGTTATTATGAGTGTTTTAATTCCTGGATTTACTTGGTTAGCAACTGGGTCTAATGGAAATTTTAATCACACTCTTTTAGAACCAATCAAAGACATTAGTATTATTGCTATACCAGATGCTGGAGAATACTTAAATTGGCTCGAAAAAGCCAAACAATTAAATAGATCGGGATTCAAAATAAATGTTAGTGATTTCGTTGAAAACAATAAAAATGTAATCAAAGGGTGGGACTTAGTAGATTTAATTACTCTTGAATATTCTAATTTAAAATCATAAGTCAATAAACAACGGATTATCCCTGACCACCATAAATAAGCTCTAACTAATACACATTAATTATATTATGTAAGTATATATAAATCAAACCCTTAGTTGTATTTTAGTTAATTTATTGTGTTTTCTGAATATTATTGTGTTTAAGGGTAAATTGCCCAATGATTAATCACCCTATTTATCAAAATAAAAAACCCTAGTCAATAATGGACTAGGGTTTGGATATTCTTTTTATAAAAACATAAGTTTCAATCTAATGTAATCATAATTTATTATACACTACTTTTAAATTCTTTCAACATCATGAATTTTTTAATTTCTTTTTCTGAAATTTCAGGATTAGCTCCTTCTTTTGAAGCAACTAGTGCCCCTATGGCACATGCAAAATTCAGCGCTTTTTGTGGTAAATCTCCACGTAAAAGTTTCGTTACTAAAGAAGCTAAAAACGAATCCCCAGCCCCTACTGTATCTGCAACTTTTATAAAATACCCACTGTTATAATAAAACTTGTCATTATAAAACAAAACGGCCCCAAACGCACCTTTTGTAACACATATTTGACTAGCTCCCATTTGGGAAGCTATAAAACGGACATTCTGTTCAAATGAATTAAATGGTGAATTTAGCATTTGAGATATTTCAAGCAACTCCTCATCGTTTAGTTTAATAAAATCAGAGGCTTTCATTAATTTTATTAAATTTTCTTTGGTGTAGTAAGGTTGTCTCAAATTAACATCAAAAACTGAGTAATTTGAATGATGAATAATAGCAAATAATGTATTTCTCGAAACCTCATCTCTACAAATTAAACTGCCAAAAATAAGCACATCTGTGTTTGAAACTAAAGAAAGTACATCTTCGTCTTGTTCAATTTTATCCCAAGCTGAAGGGTAAGTAATGTCATAGGAAGCATTCCCTTTTTCATTAATCATTACATGAACCACTCCTGTCCTATAATCTTTTGATTTTTGGATGTAATTTGTATCTATTCCTCTAGATTGCAAATAATCAATTATATCTTGACCCTCTTGATCTAAACCAATTTTACTGATTATTTTTGATTGTACTCCTAACGATTTCATTCGTATTGCTACATTGAGTGGAGCCCCACCAATTTTTTTATGAGTTGGAAATAAATCAAATAAAACCTCGCCATAACTAACTGCACTAAGTGCATATTTTTTTTCCATTTTTAACAAAAATTAAAAATTAAGGGTAAACCTAAGTCTACCCCTAACCTAATTCAAAACAAACCTATTTAAAAAAACATATAAAAATTCAAAATAAAACTCTCATTAATATTTGATTAGATTTATTTACCTAAATCAGCCAAATGAGTTAAAATATTTTTAGTAATAATCTTCATATTATTGCCGTTTGATACTCCTCCAACTTCCCAGTCCCAAGTACCACCTATAGCGCAAACCACAGTTCCAGAACCTCCTTTTGATGCCCATTCTACACCCCAAACTTCATTTCCTCCGCAGTTACCCCAAAGAATCTTACCTCCTACGGTTGCTTCAAAATTTGACCTTGCTTTAGCAAGTGTAGTCGCTTGCCATGGACCAAAATCCATATTATATTGTGCAACTCTATTCTTTTTTCGGGTACCAGCAGCTAAAGTCTCAAAATTTGCACCAGCACAACCACCTGTGCTTGAAGCTACCCCAGCAAAATACGGGCTAGAAACATCTGCTGTCCAACTACCGCCCCAAGCATCCGCTGTAGCCCAAGGTTCGTATCCTATTCCTCCCCATGCTTGATTAGGAACTCCATTACCATCGACCACGCCTATATCGTCTAAAATAAATACTGCGAAATTACCTACTAGAATGTTTCCACCAGCTTTATAATAGGTTTTAACTTTATTAATTAATTTATCAGCTAAATCTGAACAAGGAGGGCCATCTGCAGGTCCTTCACCTATAATACAGTTACCACCATTTTTAGGAAATTGAGCAACTCTATCTCCCCACCAGCCGCCGTCGTACTGAATCCAAATAGCATCATAAGTACTTAAATCTGCTACTCCATTTGCCACATCAGTAAAAGAGTGATAATATACCTTAACAAATTCACTTTCTATGCTAGGAAACCATTGAGCAGCAGTTTCATCATCATCTAAAGTAAAATCTCCTCCGTTTCCATCATTCCAAGCTGCTGATGTGTTTTCAGCTGCAGCTCCTAAAAATGCTATTTTTCTAATCTTGAAACTTACTAAAAAATCTAATTTTCTTGATGGTGAAATAACGTCAGCACTATTAAAGACATTAATTTTAAATGCATATTTCCCAACAGCAATGTTTGAAATTCTATAAGACGTTGCAGTACCCGGAAGCGTTACTAAAGTGCCATCTATAAGTAACTCAATCTTTTTAAGGCCCGTTTGAACTAAATCCCAAGTTAATACCAAATCCTTGGATTCTTGAACAGCTTTAAAATTTTTAACTGCCTCAGGTCCTTCTCGTCGTAAGTAAACTGTTTCACCTAAAGATAAATTACCATCTGCATCTTTTGTTTTAACCGTGAAAAAGTAATCTTTATTCACATCAATTATGCCATAACTCCAAGTAGCAACAGCTTCTTCTACTGTACTTGTCCCATCTGAGTGAAGCACAACAATACTTTTAACATTTGACGGATTAGTCCAAGTTAGAACTGCATCGTCACCTTTTAATTCAACCTTCAATCCGCTCACTTTTTGGGCAATTGATGGCGTTATTGAGGCAAATTCAAAATCTTCACACGATGATGTTATCGTTAATAAGAAGAAGAATGTACAAAACATCGATATTCTTTTAATAATTTGATTCATAATTTATTTTATTTAGTTGTTAATTTATTTTTTATATATCCTTAGTATATATTCTATGGCTTAGTCACTGTTATTGTTTTAAAAACAACAGAACTATTATCTGCAAATACACCCCAAGATGTATTTGGTGCTTTGTAAACTCTTGATGTTAGGGCAACTTGATTATTAACATAGATTACCACTATGGAATTTTCAATAACCACTTTAACATCGTAATCTATATTTGGCTCTAATTGGAAAGAAGTTTCATTGTATGAAGTTGTTGTACTAGACAAGGTTGATCTTGTTGTTTTGTCTAATCTTATCTTATTTTCTCCAGGCACAAAACGCAAACTTATCACGTTGTTACTTTGGTCACAAGCTCCAAGAAAAAAACCAAAATCCCTATTAGAATTGGAAAAGGATACTGTAGTTGATATCAAATACCTCGGCGCATCAATTGGTTCATAAAAAATAGCGGAAACATTGTTAGGTGATGTACTAATTAGCTTGTACGACTCTTTGTTAGCGTCTACTTTTTCAAAAACACCAACCTTCCTGTTTATTTCTAAAGGAAGATTAGTTGAAATACCATTCCTAATAGCATCAGGTATACTCAAGTTCAAATCAGTATTTGATTTTTGTGACAATTTATGAACTACTAGATTGCCGCCCCAAGTTTTTATACCAGAATCCAAATTGTTTTCGGTTTTTGGAGTCCAACCCATTATGAATGCATCTTTTCCGTTGCTTACAGCTTTTGCTGCATAAAAATCTTTCCCATCTAAAAATTCAGAACCGGTGGGTTGTACCCATGGACCGGTAGCTGAGCTACTTTTTCTATATACGACTCTTCGTGAATCAATATCAGAATAGAGTAAATAATACATACTACCCATTTTGAAAACTTGAGCTGTTTCCATAAAAAAGTAATTCCTTGTACCACCATCGTAAAAAATACCGTCGTATTTCCAAGACATTAAATCTTTGGATGTATAGTAGACTAATATCCCTTTAAAAACACCTCCAACTCGAGCTCTAGCACTGATTAGCATGAAGTAAGTCCCAGAATCTTCAAAAACATAAGGATCTCGAAAATTATCTTGTTCATCAAACTGAAGGCCTTTAGGCGCATAAATGGTTGTAAACGATTTGTTTTTTGTAAATCCCGCTTCAGGATTAGTTGAAGTTGCCAGCATTATACCTTCTTTAGTAGTAACACAACTTGATGGAAAATTAGGATTATGCCCCGTGTAAAAACCATAGTAAACTTTGTCTTTCACAAAAATCGAACCTGAACCGATCGCAAAATCTTGATCGCATCTTTGCGAACTAGAACTCAATATTTCTTGATTTATCTCATTATAGGATGAAAAATCAACTGTCGATAGCGTATGCCATGGATGCCTTTGGTTTGAATTATCATCCCAAATATCCTTCAAATAATATAAGTAAAACTTATTAGAAGCAGCATCATAAATAGGCATTAAATCCCCAATGCGTTTATCATTTGATCCCATTTTATAAATAGAATAATCTGATTGTTCAATCTGAGGCGTACATTGCAAATTTTTAAGTGTTGGCTCAGTTGGATTAGGTTTAACTGGGTTTTCAGTGGTTTCTTTAAGCTCATCATTTGATGTACAACTGCTTGACCCAATAAAAAGGGGTAACAGAAGTACAGTTATAAAGAATTTTATTTTATTTTTTGATTGCATAATTTCTTTTAATGATGATTGGATTTTTTTAATACCCAGAAGAAACTAGTTATATTAAATTTCTTCTGGGATTACTAAAAAACTCAAAAAAATATTATTCTCAATTAATTAATATCCTGGATTTTGTTTGTATAATCCTCCAGTTACATCAATTTCTCTTTGAGGTATTGGATAATATTCGTCTCTACCAGCTGTAAAGCGTGCAGTAGATAAAAAGCTTCTTTTTGTTTTCTCAACTTCTATATAGCCATTTAAAACCTCAGCAGCTTCACCCCATCTCACTAAATCAAAAAATCTAAACCCTTCCATAGCAAACTCTAATCGACGTTCAAACTTTAAGGCTTTAAGCGCCTCTTCTTTGGAAAGTGACAATGGATAAGTTCCAATTTTGTATACATCAGAAGCTCCAGCATTAATTGGTCTATTTTTACTATTATTTGCTCGAATTCTTATTTGATTTATAATTGCCAAACCTTGAGAAACTTGATTTAATTGGATTAAAGCTTCCGCTTTCCATAGTAGTACGTCAGCATATCTAATAAAATCGATGTTTTTTGATGTTCCAACGAACGGACCCTCTTTTACATAACAAGAACAGTCTGGCGCTTGTTGTTCTTTCATGTTACCGAAATACCCATAAACACCTGGATCTCTCGCCCATGAAAAATTGTAAACCATGTCATCAGCGTTACTTATTCTGTTACGATATTTAAATGGTCTTCCAGGAATTCCAACAGTATGATCAATTCTTGGATCCAAAGTCACTCCAGATGCCAGTGGAGTTTTACCACTCCCATCAACTACATTAAAGATGTCAACCTGATTAAAAGTATCCAAAAGAGGTAAACCATTAGCATTTGTTTTAAAGGCATTCACCATGTTTTGACTTGCTAAGTGAAAACCACAACATCCGTATAATCCTGTACCATGAGGTGAATTTAGCCCCGTAACAAAACTTACTCTACTAACCAAAGTTCCGTCATTTTTAGAAAATTGAGCTGCCCAAATAGACTCTGGTCCATTATCATAACCATATAAAAAATTATT
>JACCDY010123160.1_pt1 | contig 13612 bp, 16 predicted proteins | sample 7446391 | NCBI WGS metagenome assembly JACCDY01 (sample SAMN15323451, study PRJNA562643) | freshwater metagenome | isolation source: river surface water | place: USA:Blue River Watershed | collected 2017-08-18 | reverse complement strand
TGATTATTCATACAATAAATTCCCTTAAGATCTGAATTAAACCCTATATCATCTGGACATCCAATAAAATTAGTTAGATTATTTTGATGGATTTTAAAATCAGAACCAACCATTCTAGGAGATCCAACTAAGGTAGATATTCTACAACAGCTGCAGTCAAATGATCCACCTACATAATTAGGAGATCCTTCAAGCGAGGTAATTCCTTTATTTCCATTAATAAGAAAGTCGCCAGTAATTTTCCCAAATCTTAGTGGTATCTTATTAAGTCCCTTATTGGTAAGATTGACATTACCATCAACATCAACCAAATTTGTATCTGAATTTAAATTCCAATTTCTTATTCTATATCTACGGCAGATTTTCTCAACCTCAGAGTCAAACTGCTTAAATTTTTTAATCATGAAGTATATATAATTACCTAGTTTCGGATTTTGTCGTAACTATTTTATTATAGATGTCCTTATTTTGTATAGGATAATCACACCCCCATTTCTCTCTCAAAGATCTCTTTCTTTTCGGCTCAGAGCACTTCCTACAAAAGTATTCCCCCCAGTTATTATCATACTTAATATAATTCTTGAATATCACATCCTTTTCAATGCCACACCCATCACACTTACATTTAATCTTTATTTGTGATCCTCTAGATAGAAGCTCAATTGGTATAGTAATAGAATCTCCAATTGAAACATCATATCCCAAATCTTCAAAATATCCGAAATTGGATTCACTTATTCTAATATCTACTTCCCTGGTTAGAATCATAAAAAATCCACTTATTTTAATTATATATTGAGAATATATCTCTCTGGGATAAAAAATATATAATATGTGAAAAAGATTCTATTTTTAATACTGATACTAGCCCCGATCATATGCAAGTCCCAATTGGGGGCAGCAGTTGACTTAAAAATTAAAAATCCATCGGATAGTATCTTGATGGTAATATGGAGACTAGATTGGGAAAATAAGATAATCTATGATAGACCAAGAACAATAGAAATAAAAGACAGCACAACTTCAGTCTCTCTACGAATGGGAGATTGGGCAATTGAATACAGGATTGGCGATAGAATCTATTCAATAATGAATCTACACATATACGGGAATTCCGATTACTATAGATACATGATATACTATGGATATCACAATGGTGTTTTCAGAGAGGTAATTATTGATGAGATAGACACCAAAATAACATATGGTGATTTCTAATCTATTTTTTATACCTCCACCTCTTCATACCAGATCCCCAAATTCTATAATACCCCATTTTCTGCATTATTTCTTTCTCTGAACCCTCAACATCCCCAAATAACTTCTTTAGTCTAGACTTTCTGAAATTAAATCTATGCGCCCTCTTAAGGTTAACAACCCACCAATAATTCGGTGGTGTAACACCATCTAACTCAAAACCAATCTTCTCATACATACCACCTGAAAAAGAAGAAGAATCACTATATGAGATGACTTCATTGGGATCAAATTTAGTAATAAAATATTTGAACATCCTTGAAGCTGCTCCAATAACACTAAATCCAATTTTTGAACAAAATCTGACTAATTCCATCTCCTTTCTCTTTTTAGAGAAAGTCATTAAACTAACCAATTGGTTCTCATAATATAATCCGATTTTATATGTGGAATTAGAATATCCCTGAATGTGATTTGAATTTAGAAACTCCTTTACGACTTTAATATTATCAACCTCCCTAATCTCACAATTCCTAGCAAATATTCTATTTGATATTGATAGCTGACTCAAAATCATTGATTTAACTATTTCAGACCTATCTCTCCAATCATCTTCCCATATGTGTATGAGTCTTATGCCCCTATCCTCACACATCTTTGTTTTATTCCTATGATAATTTTTGTCTTTAAATACCTCAGAATGCCAATATATCCCATTGAACTCAATTGCTAATTTTTTCTCAGGAATATAAATATCCAAAGAAAGAGGACTTATTATTGAATAACTATTTGAAATAAAGTCAACTCCGTTTTGGACTAAGAAATTTTTAATCTCAATCTCACCACTAGAAACCGCCACATCAATAGGGTTACAATTTGTGCATATAATATTTCTTCCTCTTATTCTATCGTTTATCGTACCGACAAAGATTCTAAAGTCTTGTCCACAAGCATGATGATTTATTGTGAAAATCTATCTGTTGAATATTCCAAAACAGAATAATCCTCTGGTATTAAAGTGGGGATTTTTGAAATCAAATTATGTTCCTTGAACTTAATATCGGAAATTAACTTCTTAGTTTCTTCAAACTTTGAAGCGTTATCAACACCATACTTATCAAGACAAGTTTTTTTGTATCTATCCTTATATTCTTGGGTTTTTGAATAATGGTCAACCCCCCACTTTTTCAAAATAGAATCTTTTAATTTATTTTTTACGACATCGGACTTCATTGGATTATCAACCCCCCAATTTGAAATCAGAGTCTCCTTTTGTTTAATGACACTACACTTTTTACAATAATAGTTGCTAGTAAGTCCTGAAGTATAAGAATAGTATTCTCTAAACTGCATCTTTTTTTCCGACCCGCAAGAATCACAAGCGCATCTGATTATAAAGGTCGATCCACTAGTTAAGTCCACAGATTTTATAGGAGTTGACTTCCTACACTCAACCTCATATCCAAGATCTTTATAGTACTTTAGGTTTTTTGAATGTCCAACGACATTGACATATTCATCTAATATCATATTGTATATATAAAGATATTCAAGACCCCTTTTCAGATACCCCTTTACAATGAATGTAGCCCTTGACCATCATTGGATCCTTCTATTGAAACTAATTTTATTAAGTTTTCGTTATCCCCCTTTTTGCGGTAAATTTCGTTGAATCCCTTAGCAGAACCCCTTTTGAATATCTCAGTAAAGTAAGCAAAAGAATTTGTACTCTTTTCCTCGTTAAAATTATACCAATTTTGGAACATATCCAATAAACCAGACTGATAGCAGTCTAATTTGTCATTATTTGACCAGTATTTCTTTTTTTTAATTGTTTCTTTTGCCAATAGACTGAGCATTTGTTCAGCCTTTCTTGTTAGTTTTCCCTGAGCCTTTGAAACTATTATCTCACAGTATAAATCTTTATTATTTAAGTACATTAAGCATTCTCATTATTTTTTGGATGCTTTAGGTTTATATTATAAATTGACTCAATGTTTATTCAGAGGCAATGAAATCATTATCATTCATTGAATAGATAAAATTTAACTTATCATGATTATCACTATCAAATACCATGAAATAACAATCATCTTTTGAGATAACAACATTTATCATACACTCATCATATGGCAAAAAAACATCAACAGAAATATCATCAAAATCCACCTCCTCAATATTATCTAACTCATAGTCTCCAGGCAATAGAGAATTTTCAGAATCAAAATCTATAACTTCATATAGATCTTCTCTTTCAAATTTAGAATCCTCAAGATCATATGATCCATTGAGTAAAATTGTCTCATATCGCTTTTTGAGTGTCCTATTGTAGTATTTTGTTCTAAGTTCCTGACAAACTCCCTGAAGCATATTACAGAAAGACGCCTTTGCTAGATTTGATGATTGGGATTCATTTATTCTTTTAAGATGTTTCATGTAGTATATATATTAAAAAAATTTAACCAATTCTTGATAGACAAAGTTGATAGTAATCGGGATCTTTTTCTATCAAAATATAATTTCTTCCAGTATTTTTAGCAGCCACTCCCGTTGTCCCACTACCAGCACAATTATCTAATATCAAATCCCCCTCATTTGAATATGTTTTTATTAGATATTCACATAACTCAATACTCTTTTGTGTTGGGTGAATTGGTGGATGGGGTTTGTCAAATCTTAAAATGCTTTTCGGATACTTTTTGGTATCTCCCTCCCTCTGTGATGATGGGTTCTTAAAACTATCAAATTTACCATAATTATTGTTAATAGACTCACCAATTCTAAATTTAGAGCCCATTCCATGAAGTGGATCTCCTTCCGAAAATTGAGGATTGTAAGTTGGTAGACTTCTATAAAAAACTAGAATATCTTCATGATTTCTTAATGGCATTTTCTTCGCATTCAAAAAACCACTTCCTCTATTTCCCTTGTCCCAAATTAGATTATATCTATGATATCTCTCATTGGACACCATAAGCTTGGCGCTAAATTTATCTTGACCAAATAAAATTATAGCGGAATTTTCCCTTGTAATCCTATTATACTCCCTCCAAAGATTTGGTAAATCAATTTCAGAATCCCATTTATTCTTGGTCTTTCCATATGGGAGGTCACATAAAACCATGTCAATAGAATTGTTAGGAATGTTCCTCATTACTTCTAAACAATCCCCGAAATAAACTTTATTGATATCCATCTTTAATTATAATATCTTCCATATTTATAAGATTATTCTTCTCGTTTTCAAATAATCTTAAAAATCTTCTCTCCTTGAGCCTATCCCACAAAGCATCTGTAATAAAACACTCGAGAGGCTCCCCCAAAGGTCGGTCATATTCAACAGGAACAATTGCTAATTTCTCTCTTCTGGAATAGAGATCTATCAGATACTTTTCCCTTTCCCACAAGTCAATATGTAATGAACACCCATCTGGCCTGAGTCCGAAATTTCTCTCAGATCTCTCCCAAAGTTGCATAAAACATCTATTCATTTTTGACAAATTTGATTTTATATATAATTGAAATGGGAAAGTTCATTAAAACAAAAATTGGTGATTTTTCGGACAATATATTAAAAGAAATCGCAAAATCAATTTCGGATAAAATCCACTGTGATAGATATGGTTCATGTATCCATTTTGCCGAATTATTTGTTGAAGAGGTAAATAAAATTGATAAAAATCTACTACTTGAATTTTGGGTAATTGAGGGGTATGTAAATTGGGAACATGGAGATGGAATACCACAACAACATACCTGGATTGAACTAAAAAATGGGGAAAAAATAGATCCAACATATATTCAATTTTACGGAAAATCTAGTTATATAAACAAAATAAAAAATAAATACACTGGATTGGAATATTTAAGTATGGAAAGTGATAATTGGTTCAAAGAAAGAAGGGAAAAGTATCCAGATTTCATATATAAGTGATTTTATTATATATATTTAAGAAGACGATTGGTCAAACACAATAATAAAATTAAATGCAAATCAATAAGTTTAAAATTCAAGCAAATCTAGATGATCACATTTTCATATATAATATATGATAAACTCAGCACCAAATAATTCATCGTATCACCAAGGCAATTTCATACCGACTAACAAAGACAAGGTAATAAAACTAAATTCTTTGGGTGGAGTTTATTACAGATCATCACTTGAGAAAAAATTCATGACCTATCTTGACATAAATGAGAATATAATAAGGTGGTCAGCTGAGATTTTTGAAATACCATATACATCTAAAGAAGTAATTAATGGTGATGTTGTCTATAAGAATAGAAGATACTATCCAGATTTTTACTACGAAATGAGATCAGGTGAGTCAATAAAAAGAGTGATTGCGGAAGTAAAACCAAAGTCTGAGTATAATGATGTTATATTATTCAGAGAGGGAAAATTTAATATACCAAAGGACGCGACTATGAAAAAAATGAAAAATCTTGAATACAAAATCAAGATGAGTCAAAAAAATAGCGCAAAATGGGAAACTATGGTAGAGTTCTGCAATAAGAAAGGATATGAATTTATAATAATAACAGATGAGATTCTAAATAAGAAAATATGAGTCGCATATACACGAAAAGGGAAGATAACTTTATCCAAATTAGTGATAAAGATCTTGCCAATAAAATATTAACGGACTACAAAGATCTAATTGACTTAATTGCTGGTAGTCCCAATGAAGTAGCACTCAGCCCAAAGGCGCAGTACTTCCACGCGGAGACACATCAATTTCATAAAATTGATGAAATCAAATTATTCCTTGAGGAAAAGTTCCTCAATAATTATGTAATTCCATATCGGATAAACCGATATGACGATAAAATCATATTAAGAGTTATAATAATACCAATTGAATACGACATTATTGACATAATAGACAAAAGGAGAAGGGTCAGGTGTCTAAAAATAAATAAAGTCCTAACCCAATAAGACCATCTCGCTCATAGATCCCACCCATGAATTTGACTGACCAGGAGAGGCTCCAAAAAATCTAATATCCATTGAATCAAAGATCAGATCCAAGTTAATCGAAACTCCCTGCTTTACTGTTCCCTCGGGTGAAATAATTATGTTTTTATCTGACCTGGTATCTATAATTGAACCGTCTGGCCAAACCTGTATTCCCCTATATCCAATTGATTCGGTTGTACCAGCTATCATTCTATAGTTCATATCACCAGTCCAAATAAATTCATTTATTTTTAGATTTCTGACACCCTTCCACTCAACATTATAAGTAGAAGCTGAATTTGAATTTGTCAAAATACCAGAAGATAATCTTGTGAACCTAAGAGATGTAATTGACTGAACAATTGGTTGACCAACGACTGATCTTATTGTCCTTGTTGTGCCTGAGCTAAAATTATATGATGATAGAACCTTCAACGGAAGGGTAATCGGAACACATGTCCTAGTCTCTGTCCTGCGACACACTTCAGATCCGTTAGGTAGTTTTTCGCATTGCCAGTCCGTAAAAGAGCTAGAGCAGTCCCTTATACCTCCACCAACTGGTGGATCATAGTTAGAATTTGACTTAACAAGAACTAATGATTCAAATGGCTTAAGTGTTATTGATGTTCCATATTTAGTTCCCCATGGATCCATATACCCATTAGAAATAGTGAAATTTTTTTCTGATCTGGTGTCATTAGTTAGAATAACAGGATCCTCATATGGTCTAATAATAGTATTCAATTCCTTTCCTGTCAACGATCTCCACTCAGAAAGGGTGTACCCAGTACCATTTCTAAAAAACAATTTGGCATTTTGATCATCACAATATATTATATTATTATCACTGACCCCATAATCAATTGTCGGATAATTCGCGTTAATGTGTCGACTTACTATTGATCCCGGCTTGACAAATATAACATTATTAGTTACTGAATGGTCATAAAATGGCTTTGATCCACCACCTTGATTTCTATTTCCCCAATCACTATGTGAGTATCCTTCATTACAATTTACAAAAACATTCCTTGTTATCTCATCACCAGTGCTGTCCAAGGAGTTGTCACCAAAATACCCTGGCCCTTGAGCATTCACGACAATATTATTTCTGACTTTAAGCCTTTGTATTGAATTTTCGCCTTTGTAAATTCCCTTCCTACGAAGAGCACACCCATGCCATTCCTGTGGACAGGTAGGGAATGTTGTGCTTTTTGTTATTATCATTGTGTTGTGCTCAATTACCATGTCAGAACTATGATCTAGTGCAATGACACCACCATCATTTAGAGTCATGCACCAATCTAATATTATATTATGATGAATATGATCATTTTTTGATGCCCCTATTCCAATATATCCAAGATTAGACATATGGTTATATGATATTACATTATCCTTACCAGAGGATGAATTTAAGGCAGTATATCCCCACGTATCTGTCCCAAGCCCAGGGACAACTCCTATGTTTGAAAAAGTATTCCCAGATATTAAAGCCCTTTCAGAAAGGCTATTAATAGCAGACTCATAACAATTATTTATTATACAATTTGTGACATAGTTCCCACTACTCGGGACAATACCTGGGTTGTGGGTTATTCTAACTCCAACAAATGAATTTCCTATTTCACATCTATCCAATCCATTATTAGTACCACATTCAATCCTAACAGCAGCAGATGATGCCCCGAAAAATTTCTCATTTGTTCTAACTTGACCAACTCCATTATAGGATGTATACCAAAGCACGTCCCTTGTTACAAAGTCTATATTCTGTGGCTCATTGCTGTTGACATAAATAGTTTTGGAAGAGCTATCATAATACCACTCACCAGGAGAAGTCAAAAAACTCAATTTACCAATAAACCAAAATCCCCAACCGTAGTTTTGTGGATCTACACTAAGAGGAGAATTTAAAGTTATTTGACCACCATTATGTGATACTACAGTCCTAGTCTCAAAGCTCCAAGCTGTGTTCTGAACAACGACCCGGCTACCAACCAAAGATTCAATCCCGACCAAATTAGGTGAGGATAAGGACGTTCTTGTCCCCTGGACATTTTTTATAGTAGATCCATTTTCTGGCCACCTAGCCTCACTAAGAAGAGATCCATTAAAGAATGCGTATTTCGGTGAAGAATTTAAAGTCGCCTTTCTAATAGATCCAGAGTGTATTGTCCAATTTGGTATTTTTTGGTATCCAGTTATCATTTTTAATTTTTTTTATAAACAAAACCCCCTTTTTCAGGGGGTTTTGTTAAGCTTATTTTCTAATAGGTTAGATTCTAACTCTCTCTTTGAATTGCATCTCTTTTATGGCCTGAAGTTCAACATCTAAGGCCTTTTCTCTTTTCTTTAAATTCGTAAGAGCCTCTTTTAGGACTTGTGTCTCTCCTATCATTTGAATAGAAGATTTGATCTTCCCAATGTTAAATTGAACATCTTCAAGCTTCAAAGAAATTTCCCTTTCTTTATCCTCAAGCTTTCTTTTAGAAAGAAGTTCCTTACTCAATTTATTTTCATAAAAATAGGTAAGGTCAAAATTCAATTCATTGCGGACTTCATTGACCAACTCAAGAGCACTCTCATATTTGTAAACAGAATTACCAAATCTCTCATCACATCTATAGACATAAACATTATTCTTGTAGTTAAATGCGTAAACCTCTAGAGTGGGGTTTATTAAGTTTGAAACTCTCTTAACGACATCTAATTCGACAAATGAATCAATATTATTTGAAACCTCAAGAAGTAGTGGATAGAAGTTCTTATTTACGATTGGGACAATAGGAGATTGGAAAATATTCTCCAATGTTGACTCCTCGTTTAGCTCATCCTCGTTAATAAAGAACCCCTTTTTAGAAACTCCAAGTCCAACTGTTAGGTACTCAGAAATTCTAAAATCTATCCTCTCCTCATTTATAGTCGCGAATTGCATAGCGGTCTGAAGCGTTCTGAGAGTTCTCAATCTATCTTCTGACTTAACATGTGTCTCTAGAAGAGTCTTATCAATGCTATCATTTGTCAATAGAAACCAAGAATCTTTAATAAAAGCAATATGCCCGCCCTCAACCTGCTCTACAATAGTATAGACGGTCTCAGACTTACCACCACTTAGAAGATTTGATCTCTGCTCTGGTGATTTGGTTAAATTATGAACAAATAACTTAATCTCAGGAACCCAATCATAAATAGCCAACTCATTCAAAATTTTAGACATTCTATCCTGATCAGTATCAAGGTTTATGGTCTGTAAAAGAACATTAATTGGCTGTCTTAGAACCTCACCCTGATTCTTTGAATTTAGGACATTATATAGATTCTTAAGCTCATACAAAAGTTGATATTGTGAATAGTCATCATTAAGAGATTCCAATAGAGATTTAACGTCACTGTCGTATGTAAACGACTTCAATTTTTCATTTAGAGAATTGATGACCATCTTTTCTGAACTATCGTTCAATAGATTCATATGCCCCTCAATAATATAGGCGATTTCGGATCTTTCGAAGTCCAACCCCTTTTTAAAGTTAAATAGCTCAAGCTTAAGATTCTTCATATTTGTGAATTTTATTTTTTATATATAACTATATATTACAGTTAAAAAACCATTTTTTTCTTTTTTCACTGTCCTAGTTTATTGTTTATATCAGCAAAAGGATTATTGGAAGACTGAGATTTTGATCTATTGTAGATTACACTATTAAACCATCTTGTTCTAGACGGTTCTATAGTAAGTCCATTTGATTCAAATGCTGGATAATACGTCTGGACCTCGGCCTCAAACTCCAATTTTATTGTGTTGTCTGAGGTCAAATTCTTCTCCCTTGTTATTTCAATGGTCTTTGAATCCGGCATAGTTATAACAGCATCAATATGTAGAAAATTATACTCAAAATACATGAACTTATATATCCACATTGTATCAAGAATAGCCTGAGAGCACTTAAAAACATCCACTTCACTTTTCAATAGAACAGAACACTTATAGTTACAAGTTATGGGAATCGCTCTTAATTGTCTAAGGTAACTTTTAACAGTACTCTTATCCTCAACAACTGATCTTAACCAAACATTTGGGTTTCTGAACTCATCACTTCTTATATTAAATCCAGATAAAGTAACGTGTCCTCTGGGTATAATATCTGTATTAAATTCAGTAAATCTATTTTCGGAAACAATATCATCAGAAAATGAGTCAAGTAAAAATCTTTCATCCCCTGTTAAGGAATAATAAAATGGTACCTTAACTTCAACATCTCCCTTTGTGAATCTATTCACCCAATTTATCTTACCTTCAAATGTATCTAGAACACATATGGTAAGATCTCTAAGAAAAGTGTCATCGTAATTAAATTTATTCCCTATCATATGCTATATATTAATCAATCAATATTCATTCTTAGAAATTAATAATCATTTGACTTAGAATTTATATAACTCTATATAACAACTAAAAATGAGCGTAAAAAATTTACTTCTTTGGGAAAAATGGAGACCAAAGAGCCTAGATGATATAATACTACCCCCAAGAATTAAAGAAAATTTCCAAAATGGTGTTGATAAAAACTACCTTTTTTATGGTAACTATGGAACGGGTAAAACATCACTAGCCAGAATTTTAATAGGAAAGTACTCAAAGGATAAAGCATTTCTTGAAATAAATAGCTCTCTACATACATCTATTGATGTACTAAGAAGTGAGGTAGAGAAATTCTGCAAAACTAAACCAATTATGGAAACTGATGATCCCATAAAGTATGTATTTCTTGATGAGGCAGAGAGAATAAGTGGTCAATATCAAGATGCTCTAAAAGCTTTTATAGAAAAGTACCATGAGTCTGTTAGATTCATATTAACCACAAATCATATAAATAAAATTTCAGATGGTATAAAATCAAGATTCGTCCAAGTTAATTTTGATGCCATAAATCAGGAGGAGGAAAAATTTATAAAAAGAGAGTTTTTCAAGAAAATATCACAAAAAATTTGCCCTGAGGAGGGTATTTCAATTCAAAAGGAGGACCTTGTATCAATCATAAATAAAAAATTTCCAGACCTACGAAGTATAATTCTTGAATTACAAAATTTCAAGTCAACAGGAAAAATACAAGATGGATCATCAATATCAAATAAACTTAAATTAGACTTCTATAATCTAATATTAGATGGTGATTCGGATTATGAAAAAATATACCACTTCGTGATGGAAAATTTTGGACCTGAGGGAGTTGAAAAGATGATATCAACACTGGAAAGAGACTTAATAAAATGGTCACTTGATGAAAGGAAGGATTTGTTAAATAACATGTTCAAGTTTAATAAAATAATATCAGAATATAAACCAAAATTAGAAACCTCATTAGATCCAATTGTTCTGGGAATGTCTATAATAGGTGAATTCAGAGATCTTATATATAGAACATGAGCGACCTAAATTTCAAAGACCACTATATTGGATTTAGAGGACATCCAAAGTTCGTAGTCAATAAGATAATTGAAGATGATCCAATAAGGGTGATTGTACAAAAATATGAAATGTTGATATTCACAAATAAAGGTGATCTTTTGGGAGATCCTGATTTTGGGTGTGATCTACAAAGACTTCTGTTTGAAACAAAGGTTTCTGATGTAAGAGTCAAATCCTTAATATCGCAACAAATAGATAAATACATCCCAGAAATATCTGGAATAAATTATGAGCTTGATGTTGTTTTCTATGATAATCCAGAAAAATATCAAGAAATAATGGTCGTTGAATTCAAGCTTCTAGATTATGAGGTAACAGCGGTTATAAACTAAACCAATTTCCAATTCTTACTATTTCGGAAATGCAATTCTAAATTTGGAACCACTATTCCCAATTCCACAAACACCTCTTCCAATCTAACTCTGGAAATTATATCACCTCCAATAACTTCATATTCATTAAGGAGATCTATACACTTAGGAGTGTTGAATAATCTATAAACCTCATAAATTGGATTTTCCCTACATTCAAAATCCCGTTCCTCATTTAGGGAATATTCAGGGACTTTGAAATCTTTTATTCTATTATTAACGCAATGGAAACTTCTACCAACCGAATAGGGACTGCCTTCTAGAGAGGTCAGTCGGTTATTACTACAATCAAAACCCCCACCAACCGAATAGGGACTACCTTCCAAGGTGGTTAGTAGGTTTGATTCGCAAATAAAACTCCCAACAACTGACTGGGGACTTCCCTTTAAATTAACTAATCGGTTTCTATAACAATCAAAATTTTCACCAACTGACTGGGGGCTCCCTTTAGTGAGGCCAATTGGTTATCGTAGCAATAAAAATTACCATCAACCCTTTGGGGAGATCCCTCCAGCGAGAATAATTGGTTGCTACTGCAATTAAAATTTCCAGTAACTACTCCAAATTTGGCAACTACCGCAACGCACCCGATAACCACCCACCATGTACTTCAAGATTCCCAAAGACAAGCCGCCCCCGAGCAGCCCGCCACGGCCACGCCCGCCTACCCCCACCAGCACCACCGCAACGAGGGGTACTAGCGTTCTCATTGTAGTACAATAGTACTACAAATATACGTCCACACCTCAATTGTGCAACAGGGTGTTGCCCATCCCGGCCAAGGCCGTGCGCGCCGTATCGCTGGCCGCCGTGGGTGCCGCGTTGCTTCCGCCGCTCACGTTGAACACGCCAGCTACCACGCCCTGTGCATATAACATGTTGAAGAGCGCGTCCACCGTTTCGGCGCTCAGGTGGCTATCGCTCAGGTCCATGCTGGTGAGCTGCGGCATGGCTCCCCACGTCACGTCCACCAACGCGCTGCCCGGTGCCGCCAAGGTGCCCAAGGCGGTGCAGTTGCTCAGGTCCAGTTCCGTGAAGGCGTACGCGCCCAACTGCAGCTCGTTCAGGTTCACGTTGTTCGTCAGGTCCAGCGGCTCCACCATCTCTTCGGTGTCGATGGTGGTGAGGTCCAGGTACACGAGGTCCACCAGGTAGTTGGTGCGTAGCACGGCCACTCCGCCCACCACGGTGCTGGGCTGGCAGTACTCGATGTCGCCCGTGCTTTGCCCGGCCGCGTTGCTGCTGAAGATGCACACGGGCTTCACGCCGGTGTCGCCCAAGGTGATGGTGAGCGTGGTGGTGCTTGCGGGGTTGCCGTCGCCTTCGGTGTGCAGCACGCCATCCTCCGCACGCCAGCTGATGTAGCCCGTGTTTGTGCGCCACACCATGCTGTAGCTGGATCCGCCGTACTCCACCGTCAAGTGCCCACGACCGGCGCACGAGATGGGCAGGCGCACAACACTAGGAAGTGACATCCTATACTGCTTTGAGGTTAAATTAGCAAAAGATTCTAGTTCCCTTATATCAAGAATTCCCCTTATCTCATAGTTTTTCCTATCAGTATAATTCATGCCCCACCCATTACTTGAATTAACATTTATAACAAGATAT
>JACCDY010799634.1_pt1 | contig 13614 bp, 15 predicted proteins | sample 7446391 | NCBI WGS metagenome assembly JACCDY01 (sample SAMN15323451, study PRJNA562643) | freshwater metagenome | isolation source: river surface water | place: USA:Blue River Watershed | collected 2017-08-18 | reverse complement strand
GATGGCACGGATTGTGTGGCTCTTGCCTGTACCGCCTGCACCTGTCAGGAAGATGTTGCGACCTTTCTTGACAGCTGCAAGTGCAGCGGTTTGTTCGGGATTAAGTATGGATGTCATCGTCGTGTTGGTTGTTGGGCCTTGGCTATTGGCACACTGTCACCTTTAGGTGTAATCTATAGTTAGAGTACTATGCAGCAGTTTTTATCCAATAATGTTCGGTATAATCAGTCTGTATCAAAGGGGAATTAATATTATATTTTTCTCTAAACTCGTCTACTGCTCGCTTTGCACCAACCCAGTGACCATAATCATCTATAATGATAACACCGCCCACGATAACTTTCTCATATAATGTGTCAAGACAGAACTTTGTGGATTCATACCAATCTGCATCAAGGCGAAGGATGGCAATATCTCCAAGTTTATCTATATTTTCTTGGATAGTGAGTGTTTCATCAAAGAACCCCTTCACTAGGGTAACATTCTTCATGCTTATGTTTAGCGTCTTAAATGTATTATATATATTCTCTATACCACCAGATAAATTGTAGCCTGATTTTCCAAATCCATTAATAATATTGCTCTTATTATAAGCATCTATATCCTTAGCTGTAATGGGCGGCATTCCTTCAAAACTATCAAATCCAAACACTTTGTTCTTTCTAGATGTATATGCCATCAGCGCTAAACATCCCCCTCGTGCTACACCGCATTCAACAAACGAATATTCTGTATCCTTAAATTTGGAACATTGATTGTAGAGATTCATTAATCGTTGCGATGATACCATGCTGAATCTATTCTTCAAAATATCATTTATTGGAGGTACTTGCATTTTCTCCAGAATGCTGTCATCTTATGTATCTTACTTGAATAGTCTCCTGGTCCACCTGGGAAATGATAAATAATTTTGGTTGGGGAGACATAAGCAGGATTATTTTCCATATATTGCTTCATAAATTGATTATCGCATTTATTCTGCATGACTGAATTGTATACCACAAATGGCTGATCTAAGCATACTGGAGGGCCATGATGTTGCATATATGAATTAATATGTGTGTTTATATCACTAAAGAGGCCTTTCATGGCAGAGCTGTTCCGGAAATATAGCACACCTGCAGAATATGCTGGTGTATCTCTATTGTATGATGTAAAATTGAAGAACTGGGCACCCCAGAATTCATGCCCTATAACTCCTTCTTCCAGTGCGTAAATTTTATCTGAAGATATATCGTGATCTAACAGTACGTTTACATCTGCATTTAGTAATACGTCTGTATCAAGATATAAAATTTTATTGTACTTATCAATATCCTTATATTCAAATATCGTTAACTTGCAACAGGATGCCTCCATAAGTGTATGTATGTCAAGGATATGATACTTCAGAGGTAGATCAATAGATGACACTTGTGCTTGAATTATTGGGTAAAAAGTAGGAGATGTAATAATGAGGATATCTGTAGTTTTGCGATTTACGTTCGCTTTCTCCTGGATAGAGGTTAGCAAAAGCTGAAGTAGATTTATATATGACTCTTGATGAAACACACACATGTATATTAGATTCATACTGCTATCGTGTTCGTTCACTATTGTGTGTTTAGTTATCTGTATGCAGAAACTAACACATCCATCGTTAGCCTTTGCGATGATTGTTTGATTGTACTCTTTGCAGAATTCATCCACTGCTTTCTTTACACCAAAATCGTATGTGGTGTGTGCCTTTGCCATATTCATCTCATAGTCGTGTCCCATAATGTAACCATTGTCCTTTATCTTCTTGTATGCATTTATTAAATCGCGTTTAACTCCATTATATGAATGATCTCCGTCAATATAAATAATATCAAATGTGTTATCAGGCTGACCATTTAAATATGCACCTGAATCCGACTTGTGTATACTAACACATGGGTTGTTTTGATACATTTGAGTGAGTTCAATATAGCTCTTACCGACATCATAGTAGACCACGTTATTGCCATCCGCATCGCCGGAACATGTAACTCCTGTGAATAGATCTACAGCATCAAAGGATCCAACATTGCAATTATTGACAATATAGCCTAGTAATTCCCCCTTGAATACACCTATTTCTAGAATGCGCGGATTCGTGATCTGCTGGCAATAGTGTTTGAGCATCTCATTGCGATTGTCAAACACTTTCATATCCATATAATTGTTAGAGGGTAGATTTATATAGTAAATGAACGCCGGGCATTCGAATGGCATATTAGCTTCTGTAACTTAATATTCCTTTCACAGACTAAACCCTACGTCCAAATAGATCAATATATATGCATATAGTATGAGCTTCCATATTGGTAAAAACTCATATATTATCGAACCATATGAGATACTGAACTATGACTGTAGGAACCCCGATGGTTCTGTGCCGAAAATAAAGATAGGTAAGCACTGTTCAATCGCTAAACACTGCACATTTGTACTGTCAAATCATGCATTTAACTGTGTTTCTACATCGCCTGCACCATACCATACAACTTCGCATAAACTTGGTAACATTTCTAGTTATTCGCGCGGAGATATCAATATCGGCAATGATGTATGGATTGGTACACGGTGTATCATAATGGATAATGTAACAATTGGTGACGGGGCTGTTTGTGCTGCAGGGTCTGTTATAACGAAATCTGTGCCCCCGTATGCAATTGTGGGTGGGAATCCAGCGCGCATTATCAAATACAGGTTTTCAGAGGAGATTATTAAACGGCTTCTCACTCTAAATATCTGGGCATTGCCAGATGATAAATTGCAGAAATTAGATCTGTGGACCTCTGATATTGAGGGGTTTCTCCGTAAATTAGAGGAGAACAAATAAAACTACAACACGTGATATCTATTCAGCCTGGATGACACTATCTGACTAGATATTCTATAGAGTGCGTTAAAAAGTGACGTGTAGGTCACGGCCCAGGGTGCGGCCGGTACGACCGAAAAATCGAATGAACAAGTACGTGATGTCCGTTGAAAACCCCGTGGATGCTGTCCAAATACATGATGATGCGATTGCTGCACGGAAGATGCGGGATGCGTCAGAACCGCTACTCCAGGAAAATCCGAATCGCTTCGTGATTTTTCCCATTCAACATCATGACCTATGGAAGATGTATAAGGATCATGTGTCTGTCTTCTGGCGACCAGAGGAGGTGGACCTCTCAAAGGATGGGCGGGATTGGGCCCGGCTGAACGATGGTGAGCGCCATTTTATCAAACGCGTTCTCGGATTCTTTGCGGGCAGTGACGGGATTGTGATGGAGAATCTGGGGCAGCGCTTCATGAACGAGGTCCAGGTGCCAGAGGCGAAGTTCTTCTACGGAGTGCAGCTGATGATGGAGACAGTGCATAGTGAGTCCTATTCACAGCTCATTGACACATACATTGATGACCGTAATGAGAAGATGGATATCCTACAGTCCATTCAGACCGTGCCGTGCATTCAGAAGAAGGCCGATTGGGCCATGTCGTGGATTCAGAGCGAAGAGGCGGATTTCGCCACGCGGCTCATGGCGTTCGCGGCCATTGAGGGGGTGTTCTTCAGTGGGGCATTCTGCAGTATCTTCTGGCTCAAACAGCGTGGGCTCATGCCGGGCCTCACGGCGTCGAATGAGTTCATCAGTCGCGATGAGGGGCTGCACACGGACTTCGCGTGCTTGCTGTACTCGAAGTGCCAGAATAAGTTGCCCGTGGACCGCGCACACCGGCTCATGCAGGAGGCGGTGGCGATTGAGAAGGAGTTTATTCTGGAGGCGCTGCCGTGTTCTTTGATTGGCATGAGTGCGGCGCGCATGTCGGAGTATATTGAGTTCGTGGCGGACCGACTACTGGTATCACTGGGCTATCCGAAGGCGTGGAATACGGCCAATCCATTTGCGTGGATGGAGCGCATTTCATTGGAGGGTAAAGACAACTTCTTTGAGAAGCGTGTGACAAACTATGCACTGGCGGGTGTTGGCGTGGAGGCGGCGAAGATGACGTTTTCCCTGGATGAGGACTTCTAGTCCGTACTTGGAGGACTTTTAGTCCGGACTTGGAAGACTTTTAAGTCTGGATAGATGAGGGCGTGGAGGACTTTTAGTCTATTAGAGTTACAGATGAGGACACCTACGCTTTCTTAAACCATGAGAATAAAGACTTATCTGGTACTTTACCTTTTAGTGATTTCATGAATTTCTTATTGCCAGAACGGTAGTTTATCGACCGATTGAAAAAGCTCTCATACATAACAATCGGCTGTTCCTGTGCGCAGCTGTCTACCATTGTACCTTCTGCAAGTATAGGGGTTTCTGGGTTGTTTAGTGCTTCTATTGCTGCTGTAACATCCTCAGGAGTAGGTGGGGGGTCCTCAGATAATCCAGGGATGCGAATATTTGTTTTTATTATATTCAAATAGAGACCGTATATTTCTGGGTCTAGGATGTATTGATTTTCATCATCGTCAGTAACAGCAACATCTATTGTACCGCCATTTGTTAGACGAGTTACTCCATTGAAATTACCGCATATGGAGTATATACGGAATATAAGGTTTGGATATGTTAAGTCTAACTCATTACCAGTGTACGTATTATAATCCGCTGGAGTTATAACAGCAATTGCTGGTTCAAAAGGAGATACTGGTATATTGCAGTTAACGCATGTTATTTCTAAATTGCTATCGCAAATAACTATATTAATATTCCCAAATACGAACAAGAAGGTGGGCACAACTGTAAAAATTAGCGTCTTATCTGCTACGTCATTGTTTACATATGTGAAAGGTAGAGAGTTTGGTACAAACTCCCCAAATGTATTTATACAGTCCTGTACTTGTGCGGAACCTATAGATGGAGATAACTCTATAACGAGTATAAGATAGTCGGGCGAAAGTTCAGCAGCAGGAATATAGTCTGGATAGTTGGTTTCCATATATGCCAGTGTCTCATTACGATACGCGATGGACGAATTTTGGTAAGGGCAGGCAGGTGCAGAACCACAACATCCCGCATCCGTAGTAACCGGGCCGCTGCTGGGCTGAACAAGATATGGCATACGCCCCAGCTTGTAGTTTACGAACGTGGATTGGGGAACTGTCTGCTCATTAGAGATGCGGCCTGGTGTACCGGCGATGGCCTTGCATTTGAGACGCCTCGCACGGAAGCTCTGTGTACCGCTGTTATCGAGGGGCATTCTTCTATGTTTAGCGTAGAGATTTTACGCCTTAGGAGTCCAAGTATCATAGTCGAAGTCGGTTTCATCGGCCCAACCGTATACAGCATATCCATCAACCACATAGGTGTGGCTGCCATTCACCGCTAAGTGGTAGACAGGAGTGGATGGGGGCATTGGTACATGCTCAATGGTTGTAACCGTGCGGGGGCCGGTCAGTGTCTGAAGTTCCATACCAACCTCCAGTTTACCAACGCGGTCACGGCTCAGCCCCTTCAACAGACGGCGCTCCTTTTTGCCATCTGCACCGGTTACCATGTAATGTTTTCCATATGCGAATGATGTTACGACAGCTGGTGATACACAAAGAGCCCTGTGGTCAGGAGAAACGTGGGGGTGGTGTGAGGTGGTCTTGTGTTCGCCATTGATGTTCGAGATTGTACCGAATCTTAACGGATGGTCCTGGAGACCAGTGACGGTGTTGATTTCACCGAAGGCCCCTAGGACGCGATCTCCTACTGCAACCGTTTCAATGGGCTTTGTGGTGCCATCTGCCATGGATACTGGTGTACCAGCAAGGAAACAGTAAAACTCTGCATCATCGCTAGTTGCAGAACATTCATTAGAGGCTGTAAATGTGACAGCGGAATCAGCCACCGGGAACGCATTGAAAAATATGATTATTACACCACCAGAATAATCAGAGTTTTGAGTCAGCCCTAAATCAAATGTAGTTGTAGTTGTATTTGTAACATCATCACCATTGCCGTCAACTACCGTAATAGTTCTATTTGTGACATTACATAGAGATGGGTAATAAACAGTCATAAAAAATGAAGAGTCCGATGGTATTGCTGGTAATGTTATCTCTGTACCATAGAAACTATTTATGTTATCTTTAAAGTACTGAGGATAAACACGTTGATCTTCGGTATTAGTATCAAAATCATGATAAAATAAACTTATTTCATTTTCACCCGCTATGATAGGGCAGACAGGCCGGCATTCAGAACAGCAACCAGGTGCCGTAATAGGCTCACCGGAAGGTGTGAGCGCCTTATACGTAGCAACCAGTTTCCCATCCAGCTTCGTCAAAAACGCCGAATGCGGATTCTGGATACCGGGTGACACTAGCGACACGGATGATGGGTTCCGCATAGCTATCTTTCCACGAATGAAGCGCAGACGTGCTGCATAGGAATTATCTTGTGGTACCGACATTCTATAGATTGTTCTTATTTTGACCGACCCTTGTAGGATGCAAAATGCTAGTCGGGACTATGCAGAACGTATGCGCCGACTCAAGGGTAAGGTATACGCGTCCGGTACACCATATATACCAGCAACAGAGAAGGGTGCGGAGAATATGCTGGTGCGCCTTGAGTCCCAGAATCCATTCCGCGGCCTTACACCGACTGGTGTGGTAGTGGAGGAGTCGTGTTGTAGTAGCGAACCTGTTCCATTATTTACAGCAACCATCTACAGTGCAAATCCTGAGGCGGGTATAGGCGTAGAACCAGATTGTATTCCATATGAGACACTCCAAGGACTTGGACGTTCCGATGCATTCGTGGTCAAGTACGACACAAGCGGGCAGGCGCAGTGGGCCGCGCGACTTGGCGGGAAACTCGAAGATAATTCTATTACAGTTACATCATATGAGGGCGATTATTGTTGCATTGCCGGTATATTTACATCATCTGACTTCCAAATTTATGATGCGAATGACTCGCTAGTCGGTAGCTTAACTAATGCCGGTGGTCGGTGTATTTTCATTGTAAACTATGATTTGAATGGTAATCCTACATGGTGGACGCATATAACAGATATTGGCACTAATATCTTTGGTTTGGGACTGGCAAGTAATTCGAACAATATTTTCATTACTAGTAGCTTTACATCGGATGCAATTACACTGAACAGTAAAGTAGGAGATAACACAGTTGTAACTCTTACTAAGTTTACAGGTGCTGTTTCGTGTGGATTCTTGGCTTCTTATGATGTTAATGGTGTTGTTAGCTGGGGAGTAACAATTGACCCATTAGTGGATAAGGCTGTGCGTTGTGAAGGGATATGTGCGTCTGATAACGATATATACGTCACTGGTGCATTCTCTAGTGAGACGCAGTTCAATAGTACACCCGTGGGTAGCATTACGCTATTTTTTAATGCAAACTCTGAATCAAACGCGTTTTTAGTAAAATATAGTGCTGCTGGTGTGCCTGCCTGGGCTACAAAGATAGGAGGGGATACACCTAATAAATCAGACTCTGGCATTGCTGTTGCGGTTGATAATAGCGGTGTATATGTAACGGGCTACTATGAAACAGACCCTGCAATTGTATACAGTACTGATAGTGGTCAATTACCGGATTTAGCGAACACTGGTGGCAGTAGTATATTTCTTGCCCAATATGATACGGGTGGCATAGCACAGTGGGCAACAAGAATTGATGCGCCAGGTTCTACTGAACTACGTTCACAGCCAAATAGTATCACAGTAACTGATACTACCGTATCTATTTTATGTCAAATCGCAACTGGTAATGCTGCATACTATAATGCCCCTGGTGGCATTAGCGATAATACCGAATCAAAAATATATACCCCCATCTTAACTGGCTCTTTCGTCACATATGATAAAACCAACGGTGCATATGTGCGCAGCTTGTCAACAGGGGGCGACACATCCAGTACAACGCTTGGATATGCTATCACACATATAGACACCGATATTTATATATCGGGCCTATACAATGCTTCTCCCCTGCTAATTGAAAGTGCAGGTGGGTCTCTATATGAGATGAAAAATGATGGCGCGTTTGATGGATGCATCATTAAATATAATGGGGATGGTACGGTAAATTGGCGGACACGTATTGGTGGTGCCAGCGAACAGGGTAATATTGGAGGTGTCAGCTGTCCATCTGGGTCAGGAATCTATGTTGTTGGATTCTATGGTATTGGCCTGGCCTAAACCAGTTTGATATGTGTAATATTAAGATGGAGTACGGTGGCAAGTGTTCGTTGTGTGGTGAAGGCGGACATCGTGCGTCGCGGTGCCCTGACTTGTGTGACCCGCTGCGCGAAGGTTTCTTCAAGGGTGGAGGAGGAGGTGGTGGCGGTGACTGTGATGACCATGACCATGATGACCGTGTTAAACTTGACCGACAGGCGGCTGCTGGAGTGCCAGCAGTACTACGACGAACATGCAAAGACAGTCACCTTCGACTGAACAAGCAATTCTATCCGCATGCCGCTTCATACGCTGCTCCGCGACACTCTGTGGTTCTCTGCAGAGTCTAACCAGTATCGCGACTGCCGGTCTCTATGGGGCCGGTTTCTCTATGCTGCCAGAAGGCCCAGTAGGCTCCGGCCTCTATTTTTCCACAGTGACCGACACCGGCTGCCCCTCTGTACACGTAACACTTGTAGAGATGGTCAATGGGTCCGTTGCGGGAAGTTACAAGATGACCCTTATGACGGCTGCAGACTGGAAATTTATGTTGGCCGACACATGGTTTCTGGATGATGTGATTTATGTCATGGGCTTTGGTGCTCCCGCATGTGTCTTCATCGGCTTCGGTGCGCAGATTTATACGACCGAGGAGGAGCAGATGAATCGAGAGCTGATGGCATTCAGTTCTTGGTTACGGGGTCACGGGCGCGTGGGCTGCCTGATTCCCGCGATTGTACCGGCACAGGAGTTCTCAGTGGACCGGTTCACCGTCGCATTCTGTGAACAGGCATTCCAGCACCTATGCAATACGCTGCTGCTACCGGAATTGGGATGCGATGAAGCAACCGCTGTGGCTGTCGCTGCATCAGAATAACCAGTATCTATAGGGAATGAGTAACTGCCGTGGCGGATTCGGACCAACAATGCAGTCGCAACTATCTAGTTCTGAACTGTTATCAATTACACGGGATACAACAGCGTTTTTTGGTCGGCAACCATCAAAGCGATTTCGGTCAGCATCCGAAGCACAGGCGTATCGCAAAATGCTGACGATAGCTTCGGGTGTCAACGGGCCAAGTCCGGTGTCATCGGTTATTACGACTTTGCAAACAGTTGCAGAGTGTCGTCGTCCGCTCCTCTCTATCATTGAAGATGCCCCAGTTGAGGATTTGTCAGTACAGATTAGGCCTGTTCCTGCTGTTCCTGAAAGAATTGCTCGTGAAGCCCGACTTAATGCTATGTGGGAGTTACATAAATATGGACTTCCCGTGCCAAAAAAGATTGCGACAACTGGTTTCGGTGGTTCTGGTGGCAGTGGCAATATTGCGCTAGGCCTGTCTGAGCCTGCAACAGTCACGCCGTTTTCGCAGCTGAATCCTATGAGAGTCGGGGGCCAGAGAGCTTGATGCGTAGAATATCCACCTGTGTACGCTTTGTTTTGAGGAGTTCGGGGAACTCGGCTACAACGCGCTCTAGTAGGGCACGACGATGCTCTAGAATAGCGAGGCTCCAGGCCTCTTGGTCTTTCATCACGGGTCTTGGTGGCATTGTTGCCTGGTCTACGTGCTGCTGGTGTGCTGGGTCATTTTTTCGGCCAGGGCCTGCTGCCAATTATCATAGAGATTGATACGTGGTTCGGACTTTGGGTCTGACCAGACAACCGTACCGATTGCGGTAGGCTTCTTCATATCGTATGTGTATGCTGTGGACGTAATCGGGTCCACAAGATAGACAATTCCACCAATTGACAGTTTGTAGTAGGTTTGCTCCATCGTACGGGCCTGTGTGCTGCCGGCCTGCACGCCAGTCACATTTTCAGTGCATACGGCGGTTCTTGACTAAATCCTCTGAGGGATAGACCCACTCATCATCTAGGCGATAGCGCCATTCAGTGCGCCCATTCATCTTCCGCACGTAGAGAGGGCGGGGGCGCAGCAGATAGGTGCGCTCTTTGTGGCTGAGAGAGTCTGTGTCTGCCACCCGATAGGTGCCATCACGCTGCCATTCGGGCTCGGGTTCCACATCTTCACGGACAATCGTGCACAGCATGAGTCCGAAGGAGGCGAATAACGCCCAGTAGCAGGCCATCATCACTGCGTCGTTGTAGGGTTCCATCGTACTTCCTGTTCATGGCAGGCAGCGTGGGGCTCACTTTTGCTGCCAAAAAGTTGTCGGCCCCAGGTGCCCACTGCTGCTGGATGATACGAACTGACTCTAAGATGTCTGTATGTATGACTTGTAAGACTACTCTGGGTCTCACCCGAGTTCATGATGGTGGTATTTGCCCTGTGCGTGCTTCCTTCTGGTGTTCACAGTGCGGCTGTTATGGCCATCGGCCTGCGGAATGTGATGATGTGAATCATGTTACGAGACCCCGGAATCTGGAAGACCTGATTCCTGCTGATGTGCGCAAACGTTGGGGGATTGAAACTGCGACCCCGATTGTGTGGCCCGGGACGTATCTTGATATACAGGAACGTGAGATAGCGGATATCAATACAATTGAGGTGCGCTATCGGGATGGAAAGAGAGATGCAAAGATTCGGGAAGTGATGCGTTCACTAAAAGTATCTACTGTACACAAGATGGATGATAATATTACGAAACTGCGGGAATGGGCGGTGCAGAATGGAAAAAAGGTTCGCATAATTCAGGAGAAATGAGTACCGCAGAGAAGTTATTCGGTGATGAAGCGATGGGATATACTGCACGGAATGCACGCGGTGCTGCGCTGGGCTATCCAGAGCAGGTGGGCGGTGTGACGGACCTTTTGGATGGTACGATGCGCTCTGAGCTTGGGGCTGAGAGCCTGGAGGAGCAGCGTTATCTGATGCGTGGTGGTGGCAATGCGCCTGGAGCGCCTAAGAAGGAAACACCGACTGCGCCTCGAACGAAAAAAGAAGATACTGAATTGATGTTAACTGTACGGGAATTAAACTACAAGCCGGATGAAAATGTAGTGCCTGTTGATATTTCTGGTAAACCACCTATTGGTGACCCGATTAAAGGGTTAACAACACCAGTAAAGCCCCATGAGTTTGGAATAGTTGGAATGCTACCTGGGGGGCAAAAATCTGCACCAGGTGCACCTCAAAAAGTTTCAAAGAGACTTAATTTTGTAGGTGAGCAGAAAGGTGGAGTTCGAAAGACTCGTAGGGGCGGCCGTAGAACCCAGCGTGGAGGTCGTCGCCGTACCACAAAGCGTGGGACAAAGAGTTTCCTGAACATCCGTGTCACTGGCCGGATACGAATGAAGCAGCGTCATCGCCAATAAGCGCGGCCTTACCCACATGAATCTTACAATACTCTGACGCCTCATGTTTCGAATTCTTACATTGCCCCGCCTTCGTGTGAGCCCAGATGCAGCGTTGGTCATCGGGGGCTGCACCCGCCTTGCGCCCGCGATTGTTGGGTTTGGGTTGTTGCTGAGGCTCTGTGGCCTGTGTCTGTACCCGTGCAGCAACCCATGCCTGCAAGAATTCAATTCCCTTTTTGTTGACAATCAGTTCCAAAATATCATCAAAAAAATCAGACATCCCCTACTAGTAGCATTCTTCTGCTCGTTTAGGCCAAAAGGCGAACAAATAACGCGATGCCGGTGGAAGCGAGCAGCACTGTCGCCAGTGTGGCATGTGGGGTTATGATAGGGATTTGCCCCGATGTGAAGAGCTCTGCCGTTGGCATCTGTGGCTGAATTTGTGTTAGAGGTGGAGGGGGCGGTACACAGTTGTCGCAGTCACCCGGCTTACCAGGAATGTCAGGTCGCTGTGGCCGATATGCGCGCACGCGCGTAGTCTGTTCGCGATGCCAGGCTACGGCTTGTTGGAGGGCGGGTGATATCATCTGCGTTAGGCGGATATAAAGAAATCTCAGCGGGGTTGGTTAGGATGTCGGATCTGAAGGCAAAGTTTGAGAAGATGAAGCCACCTACTGCGGAGGAGGCTGCAGCCATGGATACAAGCGTTCGCAATAATAAGCGTTCTGTTGGTGCACGTGCCATGGTCAATGCAGTTCGCGACTGTCGGGCACGTGGCCTTTCTCCTGAGGAGATTGAGAAGGAGTTGGCGGACCAGAAGGCGGCCTTCCCCCGTCTGTTTGCGATGGTGCTCGACCCAGGACACTCGGAGGCAATGCTGAACGCCATGCTGGCGCAGCTGGAGGCCGTGGAGGCAGGTTCTGCAACGACACACAATGCGTCGGTTGTGGTGGGGACGATGCTCGTGAACTCTTTTGTCCGGCCAAAGCTGGGAATGGAGCAAGTGCCTCTTCCAAATTCTGCGCAACAACGGCCTCTAGAGTAAGCCCTTCGTAACGTGGATTTAGAGGGATACGGTGACGACGGCACCAGTCGCGACTGCATTGGATATTTTCGGTCAACAGCGCCTTGACATGTGACTTGGACGGAGTTCGGATAAGATTGAGTGTTAGCTCTATCTTATTGAACTGTTGGGCCTCAATCGCCTCCTGAATTTGCTGAATGGGTGCGAGCCAGGCAGCGGCATACGGTGGATTCTCAAACAGCTGGTCCCAGCCCTCTGGTGCGTCTGTGGCCGTGAGCTGTTCGAGGAAACGGATAATCCATGTTGGAATATGCGGATGCAGCCCTTGCCCGACCCAGTAGCGCTCGGAGTTCGCGGGACGACTGCTCTGGAGTTTGACAATACCCGTACGGCTAAAACAGTTAGCCAACATCCAGAGGAGTTCCAATGTGGCACGATTCTTCGTATCGAAGATTTTGAGAATCATGGTTCCACCGGGTTTCAACGTGTTCAGACCGGCTAGTGCCTCCGCAATAAGCAGGCGCTGTACCGTGTTCTCTTGGCCGTTGAAGTCCGCGCTGAAGTCGAATCCGCCATCTGCTGTGTAAAGGTCTGTACGCCCCGCTGTTTCGGCGAAGGCTGATTGATTTGCTAGGTTATAGAGATTGCCTGTTCCATCTGCCCCGTATGTGATATTAACGGAAGGATGACGATTCAGAAATGCCTGGGATTTCCGCCAACCAGGAATTGCCTTATCTGTAGACCGTAGTGTCATAGCAGTCATAGGTGTGTTGTGCCCTGTGCGGGCCTGGATGGCCTCTAGGAATCCACCTGGCCCCTCCGCACTGTGCGCGGTGGATTTGACTATTTCTGGTGACAGGCCTAACAATTCCCACAGTTCAATCATCTTGAAATAGGAGCGGGAGAGTGGCTGAATAGATGCCAGCGACTTGTGCATGCGGCGCTGCAGAGAGAGAAATACGTACTCATAGGGATTCGTGATTTTCTTGACATCATCCCATTGGTTTTCGGGGGCAACGCGGTCAATCTCGTCTTTAATGCGGTTCACAGCATCGTGGAGTGGTGTATGTAGTTGAAGAATGCCGTGACCGGTGGCGGGGCTCTGGGTGGGACTCTGGAGCTGTGGGCTCAGGGGTTCTAGCCAGTGAATGTGGTTGTCCATAGTGGGTTTGGGTTGTTGGTCGTTTAGGCAGTCAACCTTGG
>JACCDY010677294.1_pt1 | contig 13615 bp, 20 predicted proteins | sample 7446391 | NCBI WGS metagenome assembly JACCDY01 (sample SAMN15323451, study PRJNA562643) | freshwater metagenome | isolation source: river surface water | place: USA:Blue River Watershed | collected 2017-08-18 | reverse complement strand
ATTGCAGCGGGTTCTGGAGTAACAATTAATAGTAAAAACTCTAATAAGAAGATCGCTGCTCAATATTCTGGTGCCACCATCTGCAAACTAGATACAAACACCTGGATTCTCATCGGCGACCTGACGGCGTAGGTGAAGAATGTTTGGATGGCTGGGAAGTTTTGCTGGATTTAAAGGAATGGGATCAATTCCCAATCTTAATGGACTTACCCTAGCACAAGCAAGATCTGCTATCTTAAATTCTGGTTTTATCGTTGGAACAGAAACGTCTGTGGGGAATGTTGGAGGAGCAACATCTTCTAATAATGGACAGGCAGTCCCAAATGGTGACTATGGAAATCTTCTAGATTATGAATCAACAATTAATTTTTCTTATTACACCTACACTGCACCAACACCAACCCCTGTAGCACCATCACCAACACCTACAGCACCTTCACCTACTCCAGCATCTCCAACTGCTCCAACTCCAACTCCAACTGCACCAAGTCCGTCGCCTTCACCAAGTCCTTCACCAAGTCCTTCACCAGCACCAGCGCCAACCGCTATAGAAAATGGTGTATGGTACACATATTGCGGAAACACATCTGCAGGATACCCTCCTGGTACAGTCATTGGTCCTGATTTTTGGGCTAATACTACATGTGGTGTTGCACAGTCAATTCTTCAATCAACTGGAGAAATTGGATCTGGATGGAACTGTCTTCCAGGAACATCTGCATCTGCTACAGTGTCAGCAGCGACTTGTTCGTCAACGCCAGCACCAACACCAACTGCGCCAAGTCCTACACCAACTGCACCTAGCCCTACACCTACAGCGCCAACTGCACCTAGCCCTACACCTACAGCACCAACTGCACCTAGCCCTACACCGACTGCGCCATCACCAACTCCTGCAGCGCCATCACCAACTCCTGCAGCACCATCACCAACTCCTGCAGCGCCTACACAAACTTGTCCAGACAACCCTTATTGTGGATACGACCCATGTGGATGGTGTCTATACATCAACAATGGTTGCCGAGGATGCTAAAGTATGGTAAAATTTTATCAAGGGGTATTTAATGAGAAAAATTATATTTACAAATAGTCAGAATGAAGTTGTTGCAGTTCTACCATTTAGCGAGGATTCATTGCTAGATCAAGGAACTGTCGCTGGCCTTCTATCAAATCCTAGTATTGTCGAGGTAGATGTTCAGTCAGAAGCAACTATTGGATGGAAGTATATTGATGGAGAGGCAACACTAAATGGAAACTAAAAAATTTATTTTTGTTGTTGGAGATGATATCGTTGGAGATATTGTTGTTCCTGGAGTAGAAAAGTTTTTGCCATTACAGCAGGCTTTATTGAATGAAATTAATATTATAGAGGTAGATCCATCATTAGAAATTGTATTGGGTCAGGTTTACACTAGCGAAAGCATTAATTAATGAAAAGCGCATGGGAAGCATATAAAGAAAAACTAGGTGATACAAGACCATGGGATGTTGTAAAACCAAGCACACAGTATGTAGATGCCTCAGTGTCATCACAAAGATATGATACATGTCTGTCTTGCCCAGAGTTGATTAAATTAACAAAACAATGTAAACAGTGCGGATGTTTTATGGGTCTAAAGACTAAGTTAGAAAATGCAACATGTCCGTTAGGAAAATGGTAGCATGAAGTTTGATTTACTTGCACCAGGCATTCATCTGTATCATGACGTTTTCCCAGAAGACATGAACCTAGCAAATGATATCGAAGAAGCAGTAAAAAGTGGTGCCATTTCATGGCAGCCAGCAGGTGTATACCATGATGATGCAGAGGGTGTAAACAAAAGGGTTAGAGATACAGATACCATCGGGCTTGTATACAGAGAAGAGATTCAGGATGATTCTTCCGCAGAGTCTTTCATAGAGTCTTTTAATATCTCTTTATCCAATTTATTATTAACATTTGTAAAGCCACTAGAAGATCACTATGCTTTAACGTTTAGAACTGGAACAAGAACGCATGAAGCATATACCGTTTTAAAATATGGCGAGGGTCAAAGATTTTTATACCATATAGATGATCACGACATGTATCCACGAAGAACATCTTATGTAGCATATCTTAATGATGAATATACTGGTGGTGAAATAGAGTTTGATAAATTTGGACTAAGAATTAAGCCTCCAAAAAATAGTCTAATTGTTTTTCCATCTAACTACATGTATTCACACACAGTGCATGAGGTAGTGTCTGGGTTTAGATACGCAATCGTTAGTTGGTCTAAATGAGTAAGCAGCCAAAACTTGTTTCACCATTATTCAATGATCAGTTATTTAATGATTTAAAAACATATTTGAAAAATATGAATAAGGATAGTAATACCTATGATCCAGGGTTTGGCAGATATGCATTTAATGATCCAATGATTGACCAATACTCTCAGATGCTAATTAGTAAAGCAAGAACTGAGTTTGGAAGCGATACACTTTTGCCAACATATTCTTTGTTTGCACATTATGAAGGAAACTCAAGTTTATACTTTCATAAAGACGATAATGCCTGCACCTATACACTAGATATGTGTGTTTATCAAAAAGAGCCATGGGGACTATGGGTAGATGGCAAAGAATATATTCTTATGGAGAATGAGGCTCTTGCCTATTATGGAAATGATCAGGAGCATGGAAGAAAAGATTTTGCAACTGGAAACCATGTTGCTATGATCTTCTTTCATTTTGCAGAACCAGATCACTGGTTTTTTACAAAAGGTCCATCATATTTAGAAGTTATTCGTGGACACATTTCGGAGGAAGAATGGCAAAGACAGCGCTAGTCCTAGGTGCAGGAGGCTTTATTGGAAGTCACCTTGTAAAGAGGCTTAAGGATGATGGGTTTTGGGTACGTGGGGTAGATTTAAAAACTCCAGAATACTGGGATACTTTTGCAGATCACTTTGTAGTTGGCGACTTAAGAGATCCAGATGTTGTAAGCGATGTTCTAAATGTTTGTTTTGATGAGGTTTATCAACTGGCTGCTGATATGGGCGGCGCAGGGTATATAAATACTGGCGATAATGATGCAGAAGTAATGGGAAATTCCATATTGATAAATGTGAATGTTTTGAAACAAGCCCAGAAGGTAGGCGTCAAGGGTGTATTCTTTTCATCTACTGCATGTGTTTATCCAGAATATAATCAGATGGATCCAGACAACATCAATACACGTGAAAATACAGTTTATCCAGCAGCACCAGATACAGAATATGGTTGGGAAAAGTTATTTAGTGAAAGACTGTATCTTGCGTATAATAAAAACTATGGAATGAAAAACAAAATTGCAAGATATCACAATGTTTATGGGCCATACGGAACTTGGGATGGTGGCAAAGAAAAGGCCCCCGCAGCAATTTGTAGAAAGGTGGCAAAATCTAATGGATCTATTGAGATCTGGGGTAGTGGAGAGCAAAGAAGATCATTTCTCTATATTGATGAGTGTATCAAGGCGACAGTTGATTTTTACAGGGAAGACTCATTTTATGAACCAATCAACATTGGTTCTGAACTTACCGTCTCGATTAACCAGTTGGTAGATATAGTTTCAATGGTGGCAGGGAAAGATATCGAAAAATTATATATATCTGGGCCAATAGGTGTGCACGCAAGAACATCTCATAATGAATTGATAGAAAGTGTGCTTGGATATAGGCCAAGCGAAGATCTTGTTTTTGGAATGACGCATACCTATAACTGGATACTAGAGCAGGTACAAAATGGCTAATCAATTGTTTTTTCAGTTATGGAACCCTACTGGACTTATTAACCAGGTCATGAGTTTTGAGTTAGCATGTGGTATTTCGGCAGAATCAAAAAAGCAAATTATAGTTCACTACCTGTCTAATAATGGAGACCATCTTTATAACTTTAAAAAAGTTCCTATCTATACACCTAGCAGATGGCATAATCCTCAAAGATCAAACTTTATAGATGAAAATGCTTTTCCTCATATTACTGATTTGTTAGAATGGGATTCAAACCTAATGCTCATAGATGAAAAAATTGAGCGATTCCCACAGCAAACAAAGGTGGTAGAAAACATGATGGCAGACTATTACTATAGCAATGAGAAGGTATTGTCTGACGATGAACTTAAGTTTGCAGAAGGAAGGCAAAAACTTATTTTAGAAGACTTTATGCATTTAAAGGGAACGCTTGGATGGTATTCAAGATTCTTTTATAATAGAAGCACAAGGCTAGACTCTGCTATTAGTAATGTTAGATTTAAAAAAGAATATCAAGATTTTGCAAATAACATATCAAAGTCTATAGGACAGTTTGTTGGTGGGCATATTAGACTTTCTGATCACATCAAGATGTTTGAAACTACGCAAGATATGTTTGAAGATGGTCTTAGAAGGCTTGAGGAGCATGGCCTTCCAATTGTTATATCAACAGATGAGCCATCACATAAAATGATTCAAGATAATAGGCATAGGTTTATACTTTTAGATGAGTATATTGTTAATAATTTTGTAAAAGAGTTTGGCGAGTTTCAGTTTAGAGATGAAGTTGTCTTTGGGCTAATATGTAATTTAGTTATGCAGAAGTCTGAATACTTCATTGGAACATCTGGAAGTACATATACTGGATATATTCAACGCATTAGGAATAACTCTGGAATGAATGAGTCATGGGATTTTTTTGATAGCCCAGCATATATTCAAGATGGTCCATATTCTTGGAATGGCAGCCCGTTAGATAATTCAAGAAAGATGTGGTGGCGAGAGTGGCCAGAATCAAGATTAAGTTTATAGAAAGAGCGGTATTTCGATACCGACAGTGGAAGAAGTATAGAAAAGTTAAAAAGAGTAATTTGATATACTAAGGATATGCAAAATCTTTTTAATATGTTTTGTCCAAGGATTATCCCATACTGTGGTATAGATTCTAATAACCCAAACAAAGATTATTCGTATACAACAAGGGTTTATGCTGCTCACTCAGAAATTGAAAGGGCTGAATATAATTATGTGTTTAATAGTGACGGCATAAGATCAATAGACTTTTCATCAAAGCCAGACATAGTGGCAATAGGGTGCTCTATAACTATGGGGCAAGGGATGCCTGAAGAGTTTAGGTGGTCTGACCTCTTATCAAAAAAAATTAATATGCCAATAGGGAATATATCTTATAGCGGTGCAGCAATTAATAAAAATGTATCAAGTTTTATCGCAATGACAAAACAGTACGACTACGTTCCAAAAGTTTTAATAGCAAACTTTGCTAATTTTGAACGATTCTTTTTTATAGATGGCTCTGGTTCATATATGAGAGATTGGTACGCAAACCATAAGCAGAAAAAGACAAAAGTCTTTGCCCCATGGGATTATGAAGAAATTTTACCTTATGAATGGGTGTACTATAATAATTTGGATCACATTAAAATGCTAGAGGCCTTTTGTAAATTTTCTGGCATTAAGTTAATATGGAGCACGTGGTCAACTGCATTGTCAGAAGATCAAGAATTATTTTTACAAAATAATTTTGAGAACTATGTTCAAGATCCAACTAGAATAGATTTTCCAAAAGATTTTGAATACTCTGTTAATCCAAAAAGCGTCTCCGATCTTGAAAGATATTACAAGATGTATAAGTGGGATGATACGCCATGCCATATTGATTATAAGGATAGATATCCAGAAATTTTTGACCATGGGTATGATTATCATAAAATTGCTGGAAGTTGGGGTCCAGGAGCACACTGGCCACATCCAGGACTGCACAGACACCTTCATTGGGCAGAGTTTTATGAGAAAGAACTAAAGTCAAGGGGGTGGATGTGACAGAAGTTGTTCGTGAATTTAAAACAAGGGATGGCCTAGGAGCAATGCTATGGAAAAAGATATACGCAATGTCATATGCAAAGTATCATAGTAAATTATTTGAAAACACAACACTTGATTGGTTTTTAGTCCATGAATCAGATAATATTAAAACAGAAGAAGACTATAACAATTTGTTATATAAATTTAACAATGTTTTATTTAATCCATGGGGCCATATTGACTTCGATAAGATAGAAAATAAAACTCTGTGCACAGAAGTAGGTGCTGGAGCACCACCTCCAGGGATGCACCCTGGTCTTCCATATTTTTTAGATGCTGGTCCATATTTTAATAAATTTTCAGATCAAACACACAATTCTATCGTGATACATATTAGACGAGGTAATGCAATCCCAGAAAATCCACGGTATGTTCCAGAAAGTTTCTACGTTAATCTATTGTCGGACATACAAAGACTAGTAGACAAACTATCTCTGGTTAATCCAGAAATCATAATTTGTACTGATGCAACTGACTCAAATACAGTATTTTACCCAAAAGGTGAGGATCAACAACAAATGTGGCGTCAGCCACACTTATACGAAAATAGTGCTGGTGGCTATCAACTCACAACTTTAAATACGGAATTATTAAAAAATGTAAATAAAAATATTAAGATATTATCCAACTTGGATACTTATGATACGTTCATTTTGATGCTTACTGCAAAAGTTCTAATAGTTGGAAATTCTGCTTTAAGTCAGTCAGCGGGGATTCTATCTTCTAATTACGTTGTCGCAATGCCACCTAAAAAGGGAATGGATCCAAACCTAAACTACTTTAAAAATAAAGTAGCAGATTTGGACCCATTCGGATATTTTATTTTTTAGTTTGGAAATTCAGACATAAGTCTTTTAGTTCTTGGAGTAATTCCGTGCCAAGCAGACCAGTCTTTTCCACCATTAGACATGTAGTATGCAATCGCAGCATTGACTACAGGGCTAAATAGTTGTACATTGTATTCTAGATTAAACTTCTCACGTCGATCAGGACCAAGGTCTCCGATCATGTTAATCTGAAATAGTCCAAAAGAACTATCTCCAGTTCTGGTGCTTTCATTCAGGGCAAGTGGACGTCCACCAGACTCTTTCTTTGCTACTGCCCATGCCTCTATTAGATCGTTGCCTCTAAAGCCAACAGCCCACAGAAGTTCCTTAAGTTGGCTATCTGTAAGTTTTGTAGAGTTTTCGTATTTCTTCAAAATCTTCTCAGAATGGCTAACTGTTTCATTTGCTTTTTCTAGTCCCAAAACTTGCCTAGATACACTAAGGGCCTCTTTCGAGGCCTCGATCTTTGGCGCAGGGCTAGGGGTTACCGTACTACTTAAATTATTTTCTACTACCACATCTGCTGCGTTTGCGGTATTAGACCATACAGCAAACAAAGTAAGAATGCTGAGTACGCCAATGATTTGCTTGTTATTGTTCATAAAGTTCATCATAGTTTCCTCCTTAGAAACATAATGACACCTTGTTAAAGGGTGTCTACTGATAAGTATAGCATAAAGTTGAAAAATATCACAAGTTCAAAGCGGTACCAAAAGTGTGACAAGAATCATATCTATGCGTAGAATAAAAGAAAGTGATATAATTACTTACATGCCAGGAGAGTCTTCAAACTATAATTTGCCATTTCCGCTATCTACAGATGCTGTAAATGTTCATGGAGATATTAAGAGTTTGGTGGATAGATTAAATATTATTTTGCCACCACTAGGTATTTCTGCATTTCAGTTGCCAGTAATAAACGATAGTGGTAGCAATTTATCTGCTGGTGACCCAGTATATATTAGTGGCTACGATTCTGGAAGTAGCAAGCCAACGATTGAGAAAGCAATCGCTACTACCCCAAACCCAATACTTGGATTATTGAAGCAAGATCTTGCAGACGGTTCTGAGGGCATTGTGGTTGTTGCTGGAGTATTGGAAAACATAAACACTTCATCTTTTGCAACTGGAGATACTCTATATATCGGTATATCTGGAGGGCTAACTAGCACAAGGCCAGAAGGTGGATCTGGTGCAGTGGGAATTGTGGCACATGCTGCATCAACTGGAATAATTATTGTAGAGGCAAAGGGAAACGGTACTTGGGGTGCACTCAAGAATGGCCTTTCCTAAGTATGGTATAATTTTTTTATGGCTCAATTAAGAAATGTTTCTTCAGGACCCTACAATGTAGGAAATACCCCACCAATTGTTGTTTGGACAATTGTTCGTGGCGACACCGCTGCTTTTCGTGTTTATGTTACTGATGACAATCTAACTGCCTTAGTAATTCCAGACTGGACAATTTCTATGCAAATTAAAAGACCAGTTAGCGCATCTAATGCAGGGTATGTCACAGATGTTGCCACAACAATTCTTACTCTTACTCCAGAGCAAGCACCAGATGACTCTGATGGAGAATTTACAGTATCCTTGACAGCAGAACAATCTGCATTACTTGAAACAGGAGATGTTTTTGATATCGAACTTCGAACAGCACAGGATGCTCTAGTCTGGACAGTTGCCCAGGGTAGCATGAAGGTTATCGAAGACGTAACAAACTAATGGCTTCTGTAACCATACAAACAAAGTCAGTAGCAGCAACACTTAAGAATGCAACACACTACAATTATGGAATTTTGAATGCTGGGACAAAGTCATATCCAATAGTTTCTGTTACAGAAACGTTACCATTTCGCATTAGATTTGAGTCAATTGGAATCCCCTCATATAATGCAGCAAACCCTGCTCCAATTGGCATTGCTATTGTAGGATTTAACAACTACATTTTATAAATTAGTTTTAAATGGTGATATAATTCAACCATGGCAAAATTATCATTATCAGCAGTTAAGACAAAATTTGAGACTGGAGATCGTCCATCTCAGGGGGATTACGAAGACCTAATTGATACCGCTGCTGCTCAGGCAACAGACCTTGGCTCTGCAGGTAACAATGAAAATACAATTACAGGTATTGAAAACCCAACAGTCATTGATAATTTTGACGCAACAGTCTGGCGCATGGTCAAGTACATTGTTTCTATTTCGAAGACAACAAATGGAGATAATAAATTCTATGCTACAGAAATGACAATTCTTGCTGACGCAGACAATGTCAACGTTAGCGAATATGGCACTATAGACAACGATGGGAATATGGGAACCATTAGCGTCTCTCGCACTGGAAATACCGTGGCTTTGACAGTCACTCCAGATTCTGCGATTAAGCCAGTTACGGTACGTTTTGCACGTATCGGACTTAAGGCATAATAAAGGAGATAAATAAATGGCAACAGTAAATAAAGACTTTAAAATTAAGAGTGGTCTTATCGTTGAAGGTTCATCTGCAACAGTTAACGGCTATGACGTTCTTACAAAGAATCCAGCAGATGATCAACACATTATTGATCTTATTGGTGGAGAGGCAACCTCACTTAATACACCAGACACAGTTGTAAAGCGTGATTCAAACGGTGATTTTGCTGCAGGTACAATTACAGCAGACGTCACTGGTGATGTAACTGGTACAGTTTCAGACATTTCAAATCATAATACAGACTCTTTAACAGAGGGATCTACAAATCTATACTTTACACAGGATCGTGCTCGTACATCACTCACAGATGGCTCAGGTATTTCTTACAGCGATAATGATGGAACAATCTCAGTAAACACTGGTACAAATGGCGGACTTGGTTTTGACATTAATGATGACCTAGTTGTTGATCGTACACAAACAGACACATGGTATGATGCATCAGGATCTGCAACTACAGCAGAACAAAATGCTAAAGATTATGCAGACGGATTAATCAATGACGGATCATCTTCTTCAACAGAAGTTTGGTCAGCATACAAGACAAGCACAGAGATTGGTCTTGCACAGGCAGCAGCAGAACTACATGCAGACAATGCAGTAGCAGCACTTGTTGACTCTGCTCCAGCACTTCTTGATACACTTAATGAGTTGGCTGCAGCAATCGGAGACGATGCTAACTTTGCCTCAACAATCGGAACATCAATTGGTGAGAAGGTAGCAAAGTCTGGCGACACAATGACTGGAGAACTTGTTCTTTCAGCAGATCCAACCCAGGCTCTAGCAGCAGCAACAAAACAATATGTTGATGCACAAGCGTCAGATGCATATAATGATGCAATTGCTCAAGCAGACCAAACTGCTCAGGGGTATGCAAATACTGCAGAATCTAACGCAAATACATACACAGATAACTCAATCAACGCACTTGACACAGACGATATTGAAGAGGGCATTAACAACCTTTACTTCACAGACGGTCGTGCAAAGGATTCAGCAGCAGCATTGCTTACAAATGCAACATTGACAAACATCCAGATTACTGGTACTGGCAATGGTGGTCTTACAATCACAGCAGAAAATGGTGTAGCAGATTCTGATACCGATGATCTTGTTGAGGGTTCAACAAACCTATACTTCACAGATCAAAGAGCAGTAGATGCTCTTGAAGCAGTAGTTCCAAACTTTACAGCAGTTGACATCAACTCAGTTGCTAAGCAAGTTGCTGGAAGTACAGTAGTTCCAGTTGCAGGTATTGCAACAGCATATTCATGGCTCAAGGCTGATTATCGTTCAGCAGAGTTTCTTGTAAAGGTTGCCTACGGAACACACACAGAAATCTCAAAGGTACTTATTACCCTAGACACTTCTGACAACATTGCAATTACTGAATACGGAATTGTTGGAACAAATGGTTCAGCATCAACTGTATCAGCAACAATCTCAGGAAATGATGTACAACTTCAGGTAACAACAGTTAATAATACTTCAACTGTTACTGTAGTTGGAACATTGCTTGCGTAACAAAAATATAGTTTCAAGAAGGAGAAGTAGATGGCAACAGTAGAAAAAGACTTTAAAGTCAAGAACGGAATCCAGGTAGCCCTTGGAGGTTCCTTTGGTGGCGCAGTAGAGGTAGGAGCACCAACGCTTCCATCTCACGCAGTAACTAAGGAATATGTAGACGCTATCTCTAGTTCTATTACTGTTGCATCTACCGCTCCAGAGTCACCAACAGATGGAACTCAATGGCTTGATACAGTTACAAAGCGTGTTAATTTTTATTACGACGGTACTTGGTATACAGCAGCAACAATTGATGATACCCTGAACCTTCCACAACACATTCACGATACCGCTATTGACGGAACAGGTTTGATAGTAACCACATTCCGTGAGGGTGGATCAATCCCAGCAAGCCCAATGTCAACGGGCCTTGACGGTGGATCACCAGACTCTACTACATTTGACGTAGTATTTGATGGAGGATCTCCAGTAGATAACTTCAATTAAAAATTGATGTTATAATTAGACAAATGGGCAGCACCCATAAGGAGAAATAAAATATGGCAACAAGAATGCAACAGCGCAGAGGTACTGCAGCACAATGGACTGCTGCTAATCCAATTTTGGCTTCAGGTGAAATCGGATTTGAAACCGACACCAATCAATTTAAGATGGGCGATGGCACCTCTACGTGGACAGCCTTGTCATATTTTAAGAACTTAGAAGATCTTGGCGGGTCATTAGATGACTACGTCCCACTAACAGTACTAGGAGAGCCAGAAGGTGTTGCAACCCTTGATGCTGATGGATATATTCCAGTCAGCCAGTTGGCCAACATTATTAATGGTGCTCCACAAGCACTAGACACATTAAATGAAATTGCTAATGCAATCGACACTGTTAATGCAGCAGTTTCTACACATGAAAATACACACTTAAATATTCACGGTGTAGCAGACATGACTGCTCTTGCAACTAATGCACAAGTGTCATCTGACATTGAGTCTGGAATCAATACACACAACTCAGACACAACTGGAGTACATGGAATTGCTGATACAGCAGCCCTAGCAACAACAACATCTGTATTAGACGCAATTGGAACACACTCATCAGATACAACAGATGTTCATGGAATTGCAGATACATCTCTACTTGCTACACAGGCAGATGTAGAGACACACAGAACAGATACAACAAATGTTCATGGAATTGAAGATACAGCAAATATTGTTATGCAGGCAGACCTAACATCTCATGCTAACGAAACGCTAAATGTTCATGGAATTGCCAATACTGCAGATCTTGCAACAGAATCATATGCAGACGGAGCAGTTTCTGACCATAACCTAGTTACAACTTCTGTACATGGAATTGCAGACACTTCTGCTCTTGCAACATCAACAGATGTATCAAATGCAGTAGATGCACACAATACAGATACAACTTCTGTACACGGAATTGCTGACACAGCAGAACTAGAAACACAAACTGGCGCACAGGCTAAGGCAGATAATGCACAGTCTGCAGCAGAAGCAACTGCAGCAGGACTTTATGCAACAATTATTAGCCCAACAATGAGCGGTAGCGCAACAGTAGAAAACATTACAGTTACAGGAAACCTTACAGTACAGGGAACAACTACAACAGTAGATGCAACTAACCTTGAGGTTACTGACTCACTTATTTATCTATCAGCAGAACAATTCGATACAGATGCACTAGATATCGGTATCTTTGGTGCCTATGGAGACGTCCAATCTGGACACTTCCACACAGGTATTGTTCGTGATGCATCAGATGGAAAGTGGAAGTTGATCTCTGCTGGTCCAGAGCCAGTTTCAAACGTTATCGATTTCTCAGGAGTAACTTATGACACACTTAAGTTGGGTGGAGTAGAGTTCTCTGATGGAACTCAGACAAAGCAAGGTGTAGCATCACTCACACCTATTGTTGAAAAGACAGCATCATACACACTGTCATCACTTACAGAAAGAGATACCCTTATTGAGGTTAACTCTTCATCTGCTACAACTATTACAATCCCAGCAAACTCAGCAGTTGCATATCCAGTAGGAACATCTATTGATATTCTTCAGACTTCAACAGGTCAGGTAACAATTGCAGGCGCAGGCGGAGTTACAGTTAACGCAACACCAGGATTAAAGTTACGTACACAATGGTCTTCAGCAACGCTATTCAAGCGTGCAGAAAACGTATGGGTCGTAATGGGCGATTTGACAGCATAATAAAAGGAGAAGATATATATGGCAACTAGCAAGAAAAAGGGTATTAAGTCATCCGCACAGGATAACTTCTTAGCACCATTAGCACCGACACTTGATTCTGCTACAGATGTAGGAACAAATAGAGCATATGATAATGGAGCAGTCTCAGTTGCCTTTACAGCAAATGGTCCTTACACAGCAACATCTTATACTGTTCTTGCTAGTACTGGTCAAACTGCTACAGGATCTTCTTCTCCAATTGTAGTTACTGGAATTGCAACAGGTGCAACACCTACATTTACCGTTAAGGCTACAAACGCTGCTGGAGACTCTCCATACTCTTCAGCATCTGGAGCGGTTACTGTTACCACAGTGCCAGCAACTCCAGGAGCACCTAGTGCATCTTCTCCGTCAGCAGGAACAGACTCAGTTTCATGGTCAGCACCTGCAAACGGCGGTAAAGCAATTACAAATTACCACTGGGAGTCTAATGACTCTAAGTCTGGAGATACAGGCACAGCAACATCTGTAAGCGTTGGACAAGAACAAGGAACAGCCCAGGCTTATCGTGTATACGCTACAAATGCAAATGGTAACTCTGAATATTGAGGATACTCTGGAACAGTTACAACAACATTCTCGTTCGCACCATTCTCTGTATTTGGTTTCTCACCATTCTCTGTATTCGGATTCTCTCCGTTCTCAGTGTTTGGTTTCT
>JACCDY010301331.1_pt1 | contig 13618 bp, 23 predicted proteins | sample 7446391 | NCBI WGS metagenome assembly JACCDY01 (sample SAMN15323451, study PRJNA562643) | freshwater metagenome | isolation source: river surface water | place: USA:Blue River Watershed | collected 2017-08-18 | reverse complement strand
CACGTTCGAAAATGAATTCGTCCACAATACCCCCCGTAAGGGCTCGGCGGGGATGACCGTGCTGGCGTTTTTGCTGGCCTTGATTGTCTTGACCGCCAGCGTGATTATCGGAGTCATCAGTTATGTCGTGGGGACGCTCAACAGCGAAGTCCGTCTCCGCAACAACATCAGTGCGCAGGACCGGTCCAACACCGCCCAATACGACAAAATGTGGAAGATCATGTCCGAGCAGGCCGGGATCGCCAGTCAATACTCGAAGGATTTCAAAGAAATCTATCCAGAATTGATCGCCGGGCGGTACAAGACCGGTGGCGGGTTGATGAAGTGGATTCAAGAGCATAACCCGGAATTCGACACCTCGTTGTACAAGAAGGTCATGGTGGCGATTGAATCCGAGCGAAACGCCACCAAACAGGGATTCGACAAAGTCTTGGATCTCAAACGAGAACACGACAATTTGATCGACATGCCCATCCCGGGATTTGTGTTGAAGACTTTTGGGGGTAACATCGAGAAAACCTCGCCGGTGATTGTCACCTCGACGGACACCAACGCGGCGTTCGCCACCGGTACGGATGATCGGATTCTCGGTAAAGAGTAGTCCGGCTGCGGGAGTGGAAGGCGAGATCGCTACTCGCTGAGAGGGGTTCGAATCCCTTCGCCCGCAATTCTCAGGAGAACCGTATGTCCGTATGGTTTGCAATGTTGATTCCCGTGGTGTTCGCCATCGCGTTGATGGTGTTCTTTCATCACCGAATCGCATGGTGGGAAATCATCATCCCGTTTGTTTTCTCTGCAATTTTCATTTTCACCGCCAAATCCGTCGCTCTCTATTCACTCGTGTACGACACAGAGTTTTGGACGGGCTACGTGACCCGCGCGAACTACTACGAATCCTACACGACCCGTCACACGCACACCTCCACGGACTCCAAAGGGCATACGACAACCTACACGTATTACATCTACCATCCGGCTGAATGGACGGTCGAGGACAATAACGGGGTGGTGGCGTCGATTGATTCCCGTCAATACAATTCCATGAAGTACCAATGGAAGATGGAGACGTTCAAACCTCTATTTCACTTCAATCAGTCGTCCTCTGGCGACGGAAATATGTATTTCACGGACTGGAACGGTCAGGAATCGACGGCGAGAATTCTCTCCTCGCAACACTCGTACAGCAACCGCGTCCAAGGTTGCCGAAATGTTTTTGATTTCCAGCCAGTTTCTAAGGAACAAGTCGCTCAATACCACTTGTACAACTACCCGTACGACAAAGAACCGCTGGCCTGTCCGGCTGTGCTGGGGCAGATCGACGTATCCACTCAATGGGATTGGCGGTGGATGAATGCCCGCCTGGGAAAGACCAAACAAATTCGAACCTGGGTACTACTGTTCCCCAATCAACCCGTGCTGGCGGGACAACTGCAGGAAGCCTATTGGTTGCGAGGCAATAAAAATGATCTTGTGATCTGCCTGGGTCTGCAGGGCAACAACGTCAGTTGGTGCCATACGTTCTCCTGGTGCGACCGCGATAAAGTCGGGTCTCTGCATGAGGACATTGAGGATCATTTCATCACCGCCAAGACGTTGGATTGGAAGCGAGCGACCTCGTTCGTGGAGAACACCATTCAAAACAAATGGCATCGGAAGAATTTCGACGATTTCAACTATCTGACCCTCACCGTTCCCCCGTGGGGTCAATGGCTGGCCTATTTGGGGACGTTCTTCATCAACTGCCTAGTTTCCGTGTGGGCGGTTCTCAACGAAGCGACTTCCACGGAACCTGATCCTAAATTGGCTTTTCAATTCGAGTGAGGTTTTTGCCGGTCATGGAAGGCATCCGCAATCTCGTCTCCACTGAAACCCCGCAGGGGAGAATTTTCAACCTTGGAATCATGGGATTGATCCTTTTTTCCCTGGTTTGCTTTACTTTCGAAACCATTCCTAATCTGGCTCCTCCTACTCCGGAAGTATTCACCTGGATCGAAGCCGTTACAGTGGCACTGTTTACGGTGGAATACAGCCTCCGATTTATTGCGGCTCAAAGTAAACTCCGCTATGTTTTCAGTCTGTATGGCTTGATTGATTTGATGGCCATTCTCCCGTTTTACATTTCGTTTGGAGTGGATCTCCGCACCGTAAGGATATTACGACTCTTCCGAGTTTTCAGGCTTTTCAAGGTTTTCCGTTATACCAAGGCGATGGACCGGTTTCGTCAGGCATTTCGGGAGATTCAAGCGGAGTTAACCGTTTATATGATGGCAACCGCGATGACGGTTTATTTGGCATCTGTGGGAATTTACTATTTCGAGGGGGAGGCTCAACCCGATAAATTTGGGTCGGTGTTTCATTGTCTGTGGTGGTCGATTGTAACCCTAACCACCGTGGGCTATGGAGATGTGTATCCGATTACGGTGGGCGGGAAGATCTTTACAGCGGTGGTTTTGATGGCTGGAATTGGGACGGTAGCGGTACCGAGTGGGTTGTTCGCCTCCGCGCTGACCCGTACGGAGAAGGTATGAACGTCAAACAAGTCCTGGTCATACGAAAAGATTTGAAGATGCGTCGGGGCAAAGAAATCGCCCAAGGCGCTCATGCGGCGATGGCGTGGATGAGCCACTTGATCCGAGCCAACCGTGGCCTACTGTCGAATCTCACGACCGCCCAACAGGTCTGGATCTTAAGCGGCTTCACCAAGGTATGCGTCAGGGTTGACTCCGAAGAACAACTGCAGGACGTGGCCCGACGTGCCCGGGAGGCGGGGTTGACCGTGCATGTCATTACCGACGCGGGGAAAACAGAATTCGACGGAGTCCCGACCGTCACCTGTTTGGCGATCGGACCCGACGAGAGTGAGAAGATCGACCCCATCACGGGCGACCTGCAGTTGTACTGACCCTCCCCCGGGGGGTGGTGAGCAGCGAGAAGTCCAACTCGTTGGGATCGGGCCTGACCGGGTTGTTGATGTCAAAATTGAAACGTCTTTTCGCAATCTCCGGTAACGTGCTGCTCCGCAGATTATCCAGGTATTGTTGGGCGGTCGACCAGGGGAATCGCTTGATGGCCTCCTGAATGGTCTCATAGGCTCGATAGAGTTCGAATTCCATGAAGGCTGAGAACTCCGGATGGCTCGTGTAGTAGCCGCTATCGAGGTCCTCGACCGCCTTGCACAAGCCTAGCGCGTAGGCGAAGAATTCCAACGGTCCCATCGGTTGGTCGGTTCCTCGCCCCGATCCGTCCCCGAGTTTGTTCAGGTCCACGCCGGTGGCGGTCCCGTTGTTGTACGCCACCCACTCATCAAAAATGTAAAGAGGGGTGTCGTCCCAATCCCGCTGCCCCGTCACATAGGTGGTGAACCGCATACCTCGCAAGCCCGAGGGGATGTATTTGGCGACATTGGATTTACGGATGCCGGGCTCGGCCAGAATGATCGCACGATTCCCACCAACGTAAAATCCGTTGACCTTTCCCGCTTGAGCGAAAAATAACTCACGAAGTTCTCGACGGGGTTGGATGAGCGTCACCCCTTTGCTCTTGACAAAAGTGATGTCCAACTGACCTTCAGTTTTGATGCCCATCAACTCACTTCGACGCATGCGAAGCTCGGAATTGGTCCCGTGCGTACATTCATGGGCGGAAGTGATTTTACTGCTCCGCTCGATCATTTGCCGCCAGGATCGGCAGTGATTGCAATAGTCGTTGTAAAGCTGGGACTGATCGTTAAACGTGGAATGTTGGGCCGGATATTCCACCCAAGTGGGCTCGGCCAGAACCTCTTGAACGACCTTCTTCTTTTTGCGTGTCATGATGCCTACCCGGTAAAGTGACGAATCAATCTCAATCGGCGAGCAGCCGAAACCCAAGTTTTTTGTCTGCTGTTGTACCCGCGTTGAGTGACCTTCACCAGAAGTTGATGAAGCATCTTCGCGTTCATGTCAAATCGAGCGACATAGCGGGGGTCGACCAACTGCCGGAGTGACAACAGGGTTTGCTTGAGTGCATCCGCCGTCCGTCGGCTCGCCACCATCGGTAAGGCCGGGAGTTCGGGATTGCGTAGGGCCTGGAATCGCTGCAGGATCGCGGCTCCCAATTGTTGCATCAAATTCGCGTACATTGTCTGTTTTGTCTTGTCCGAGGGGTCGACCAACCGCGACATATTGCTCAACACCCCACGCATGATCTGGAAATTTTCCGGCCCTAACTGAGATTTCAGATCAACTTTCGGGAGAGCGACCCCAGGTCGGCGTTGCCGAGGGAGTACGACGCGAGGGTTGTACTTTTGCTGAAATTTGTTCGGTTGCAGGTATTTCTTGGGGTCCCACATGCGAAGCATTTTTTGTTGTAATTGCTGCAAAGGCATAGTCGATCCCCAATTTGGTCACCCGTCCCTCTCCTCTCCTGAACGATTGAATCCAAATTTTTACTATTTTTGGGTGGTCCTGCGGACCGAAAAATGATATAATGAAGGGGAAGGAGCCATCCATGCCTGAAATTCATGTCGAAGAATTCCTCGAACCCTCTGAAACCGATCAAGCCCTCTATGAGGCGACTCTTCAGGAGTGGTCGACGGACGAGACCCAGGTCGCTCCCGTGCAGCACACGATTGATTGGGAAGCGTACAATCAACTCCTCGTCTACCCGGTCAAGCTCCCGTCCACCACCCTCTAGCATAAGGAAGACCCTCGTATGGGGCAGTATCATTTGACGGTGAATTTGGAGAAGAAAGAGTACCTCCACCCCCACAAATTTGGGTGTGGTCTCAAGCTTGTCGAATTCAGCCAAGGCATCATGATGCAGGGGCTGGTGGCGCTTCTCGCGGACAATAATGGCGGGGGCGGTGGAGATTTCCACGCGAGCAGCCCCTTGATCGGCTCGTGGGCGGGTGACCCGATTGTCGTGACCGGCGACTACAAGGCGGAAAACACCTATCCGGAAGAAGTCGTGGACGGAGCCGACAGCACTCAATTGAACCTGTACAATTCCTGTGAGGAAGCCTTCGTCGATCGGTCGCTGGACATCATCGAGGCGCTCGCCTCGGACGAATATTTTCTGGAGACTTGGGCCAACAGTCTGTGGTCGATCGCGGTGTTTACCAGCAAAGAACTTCCGCGAGTCCGTGCCCTTTTGGAGAAATTCCCGGAGATCTACAAGAAATTCTCATTGACGTTGGACGCGCCTCCCGACCCCCACGAGGAATTTGAAGATCAAGTCAAAGAGGGCGATCAGGTGTGGGTGCAGTGGCTGAGCGGCGACGGCCTGCATGACGCCGGACCGGGCGAGGTCAAGATCTTGACCAAGCGTTACGCCACCGTCCAATTGATGTACCCCGAGAAAGTCACCACCCTGGAGGGAGAGCAGCGATCGGGCAATCTTGTCCGGGTTCCGCGACGATTCGCCGAAGATGAACGGGTGGGCATCTATCGCCCGAGGGTCCGAGTATTATGAAACGCGGGAAGGCGTAGCTCAGTCCGGTCAGAGCAACAGACTTTTAATCTGTTGGTCGAGGGTTCAAATCCCTCCGCCTTCATTGGAGATTATCTTGGCCAACTACCAATTCATCCCGAAAGTCGAATGCCTCTCGGAAGAGGTGGGCTGTTATCCCATCGCCGCGCTGGCGGAGGAGACGGGCGTCTATTCCGCGACACCGGAATTTGTCCGTGAACATTGCGGTCCCATCGCCGTGGGAATTCTGAACCGCGTCCCGGATTGGTATTATGCGGAGGCCAAACAATTAGGTCTACACGTTAATTGTGACATTCGCATCCACCGGCTCTACCCGTCCGACTACCCGGCCTATCCTGGGTGGCATTGTGACGGTGAATTCCGTGAGACCTATTTTGCTCAGCCCGACATGGAGCGAATCCAAGTCCACAAGCATTTGACCTGCACGGTCTCCTCCCACCCCCAGGGGGTGAGTAACGCTCAGTTTCTCATGGAGCCGTTCAGGTTTGTCAGTGATGAGACCAGCGCTGATTTTGTCCTGTGGCGGGAAATAAACGCCGCCCTGGAGGCTCAACCGATCAAACGGGTTCTGGATACTCGGGACGGGCAACTGTGGTGCTTTGACTCCTGGACGCTCCACCGGGTTATGCCCGCGACGATTCGCGGGTGGCGACTCTTCTTTCGCATGAGCATGTGGCATCGCCCGAACCTGGGGGACGGTGGTCGAGTGACCCGGCAGGAGCAGGTCTACAAATACGTCGGCCAAAGCGGCTGGTAGGAGACGCGATGAAGAAAAAGGAATTGCGGGCAGAAATCACCAGACTCCAAGAGCAACAGGCCCGTCAACGGTCGGAACTTGTGGAAAGCCTTTCCCGGGGGGATGCCCTATCTGGTATTCAAGGATAGATTACCGGTCCCCGAGGCGCAGAAACCTGATGAATCCGAAAACCTTTCAGTACGTGCTGATTCAATTTAGTGTGATGGCGATCGTCAGTGCTGGCGGGCTGTATAGCCGTTATTTTTACGGCGGCTGTTTTGCGACAATCGTACTCACCTGTTTGGTGGCCCGATACCAGCTTGGGAAGATCTACCGACAGTCCCCGATTGACGGGAACGAGCGTAGGCTCTACCTCTCGGCCAATGCGGATAAAATTGACGCCTGGGAGCAATTCGAGAGTTTTTCGGTTGTTTTCGGGACTCTTGCCATGCTGGCAATGATTCCTTTAATAGAAGTCCTTCGCGGAGATTGGAAATGAGCTTCCCTGATTGTTGGATCGTGTACCTACGAGATCCGAAGACGGCTTCCCGCTGCGAAGCCTACGTGGTGGCGACCCCTCAAGAGCGGTCGCACGCGGAAAAACGTCTCGGAAACGCTTGCGTGTCGGTCAGGATCGACGGCATCACCCCGCAGGGCATTTGGTACAGCGAGTGGCTGGCCGGACGAGACGGGGCAGGATTTTGCCTGTACGTGTTTGGAAAGGAAGAAGTCGCCAAAGTGGAGGCTTCCCGAAGTTGGTTGAGGAATACGCAAGACGTTGTTCGCCTCGAAACTCTTCGATGCAAACGTCTTACTTTCAAAAAGGACTGAAGGATGTTGCTTACTACTTCTCAGGCGGCGCGTTTAATAAATGTCTCAGTCGCTCAGGTCAATTATGCCCTGGACCGAGGCAAGATCGTCCCTGCGATGACAACCCCCACTCGCCGCCGACTCTTTCATCCCGACCAACTTCCGGTGCTGAAAGAAAGAATCCAACGGCGATTGAGCGCTCAGGATCTTTTGCTTCTCAGTTGAGGTGCTTGTGGACTTTGACTCACTGTCCGAGGATCGGAAAAAGCAACTCGGTTTCGAGTATGCTAAATGTCTGAGTCCTCGATTGTTGGGCGTTCTGTACTGTCTCCGGGATTCCAAATTTCCTATTGATCTTCGAACCAAATTGGTTCCAGTAAATGATTGGGAATTGGAAAAGACCGGAGCGGTCGCGCTCACCCCGGTTAAGCCTAAGTGGTTTGGGAAATTGGTCGACCGAGGGTACGCGAGCGGGACGTACAAAGAAGCCCGGGTGACCCGGCTGGGCGAATACGTCCTGCAGGGAGCCGGGGCGGACGACCCGCCGCTCGACACCCGACCGTGGTGTCTCATCGAACGAGAGGTCCAAGAAGTCGTGGTCTACAAATCAGAAACCACCTCTGATTTGCCCAAATGAGCCCGAGGACTCAATCCCCTCTGTAACTGGAGGGGAATGATGTATCTTCACATTTTGTTGCATGTCTTGATTTTCACTGCCGCGTATTCGATCGTCGAATGGTGGATTCATAAATACTTGATGCACCGCCGAGGCAGCCAAGCCTACTACTATCCGCACCACGTGGAGCATCACGGGATGGGGATGTTGGAGCCTCCGCACACGGATTTGCATTGGACGAGCGGCATGTGGGCCTGGGGGCTGACCTGCCCGATCTGGTTAGCCTTCTGTATTTGGACGTGGCAGCCCTGGACGGCGCTGGCGTGGCTGGTCTGGATTCAAGGCTCGATGTGGCTCTGGTCGTGCTGTCACCGGCACATGCACACCCCGGCTCAGCACCGGTGGGTCGAATGGTTGCCCTTCTACGGTCCCATGTACCGGCACCACATGAAACACCATGACCGCCCGAATCGAAACCTCGGAGCCGTTTACTTCTTTTCAGATTACCTGTTCGGGACGAAGATCTGAGCCACCCCCGGGGGGTGGTCCTGACCGCATCAGACCTGGGCCTCTTGGAGCGTCACCTGACGCCCCTCCCAGGGTCCGGTGCCCTCCAGGGCCTGCTGCGGGTAGATCTCCACGGAAAACTGAAATGCCTTGAGTTTGTTCAGGACTTGATAGATTTCCATCAATTCCGGGATTCTGGCCCCCTCCCACAGGACGATATTGTCAGGCGTGTCGGGAGTCATCAGCGTTCGTGCCGCCGCCTGACGTTCCAGCGGGTGCGTGATGATCAACTTCCCGTGTTGGAAATGAATACGGGTATCGGGGAGTTGTGCTTGCGCCCGGGTGAGCAGCCGTTGCAACTGTGGTTGCAAACACGTATTCATCCAAACCAACAATTCTTTGTGTTGTTGCTTGAGGAAATTATCAGTCAATTGGGCGGGAGTGGACTCGTAGAGGGTGATCATCCCCTCAAGCGACCAATCCTCGGGTAAGGCAAGTTCTCCTGCCCGAATGGCCTCTATTTGTTTGGGGGTAACATCCACCAGATATTGGAGTTTGCTCCCCCCGTCCTCAATGGAAAAACATAAAGCCATCAACTCGGACATTTCGACCGTCAGTTGATTGACTTCCAACAGACGAATGACATTGTCCGGAGCCCCCCGGGGGAGGTAGTACATGGCGACCATCCCATAGTCGACATCTTTGTAGCGATCGGTAATCGCCTGAGCGTGTTCCAAAAGAGATTTCAAGGCGTCTCCTCCACGGAGGGCGTCGTCGTCCGTGGACCCATGATTTGATTGTAGATTTCTTCCCGGTGGACCGGGAGATTCTTCGGGGCTTCAATACCGATCCGGACTTTATCTCCCCGGATCTCCACGATCGTGACCTTGATGTTGTCGCCGATCATGATCGTTTCGTTGCTCTTGCGTGACAGTACCAGCATTCGCCGACCTCCTTGTTGCGGTGTCTGGGGCGCACCTGCTAGTATAGGGAAATCGGCCCTTATGGCAAGGGCTGTTTACCAATTCCCAAAGATTTTTACCAGCAGCCCCCCGACGAGAACTCCCAAGCCAAACCCTACCAGAAAGTTACCCATCGGAAATTCTCCAAAAATGGTAAATTGTGCTTCTGTTGATGGTCGAATTATGGTACAATATCCTGCACACTAGGGACCGTAAGGGATCATAAATGACTCATACCGATTTCCCTCAACTTTTGGCAGCGACCAACAATGTCGCCAGATTCGACCGCTCCATCGCGGGGTTGGATCTCGCCCTGAAAACTCGCAAGATTTACAACGTCGAATACGAGGAAATCAAGCGGGTATTGAACCGAACCCTGGAACAGGCATGGCAGGCATTGCCGATCCTCTATCGGGAATTACCGGAGAACATAAGCTGGTTTCTTTATCAGCGTTCTGTCAGCAGTCTACACTCCGTTTTCAGCCATCACAAACAATTGACCAACACCAAGCTTGAACACCCGAGCATTCAGGTGGCTTTGAACTTGCTTCAAGAGGCATTACCGCTCGCGCAGGCGATGAAGGATGTCAAGGAATTTATCGTCAAAGGGCGAATTCCCAACCCCCTCAATCAACCCAAACCGGGCAATCCGAACAAGGTCGTGCGAACATGCTCGTGCTGCTTCCGACAGATTGCCGTCCAGCCCGGGGGGATGGCCCATCACGGGTATCGTCGCCCGGGCTGGGGTAGGCAAACCAACAGTTGCCTGGGGGTCCGCTTTCCGCCGTTGGAGGTCTCTCTCAAGGGACTGGAATACCTGATCGAAAAGCAACAGAAACATCTGGAAGATCTTCAAACCGTAATTCAACGCGGCGAACAAAACCACCAAATACCTCGATATGGTCTTTCGGCTCAAGTGGCAGCGTTGAGACAAGAGATCCCACACCTGCAGAAAACCTTGGACGAATGGAAGGAACGACATGCCAGCGCTGATCTCCATTGATTGGGATTTCTTTCCCTACAATCCGCAGGAAGCACCAGGGAAACTAACGATCTTCCCAGGGTCCGACCACGCTCGTGAGGTCGACCCTCAATTCTTTTGCGACTGGAGTCATTCCGAGGTCCACTCGGCGGGCCTGTCTCAACTCCTGTGGGAGGTCCGGAAAAGCCATTTCAGCAAGTGTGGGCTGGATCTGGTCCAGATCTTCAACCTCGATCCCGAGCGGCTCTGCACGCCCGTGGAGACCTTTGTGGGGGTGCTGCAGGAAAGGTTCCGTCCTCCCGGCGACTTCCAGTATGCCGATTCCCACGGGATGATCGCACACAAGTTGATCGAATTGAGATCCTCCAAAAACGTCGACATCGTTTCTTTCGACGCTCATTGTGATCTCGGGTACGGGAACAACGAAACCGATCAGGTCTCCTGCGAAAATTGGTTGCATGCCGCCCTGGTTCACCTCAACATTCGAACCGCCACCATCGTCTATCCGGATTGGAAGGGCAAGGACGAGGTGCAGGATTCGCTGGACGACAGCTATCTCGCTCGTTACCGTAAAAAAATCACCGTCCTGACGTGGAGCGAATTCGTCCGAGATTTCAAACCTCTCAAACGATCGCCCTCGCATTTGTTTGCCTGCCGTTCCTCGGGCTGGACTCCCCCGTGGTGTGACCCCTTATTCGCAGATTTGTTGGAGAAATTACCGGTAAAGCGTCGATGTTGTCTGGACTTTCATGAGAGGAAGATCGGGGCGTTTAACGCTAGTCAACCTCGAAGCAGTGAGAAGCTAGAATTTCAAACAATACCGGAGGGTCTGTGGTGATTCTCTCTTGCCTTTAATGGTAAATTTTGGTATAATAGTAGGACAAGGAGATCACGCATGAAGCTGCTCGCCAAAATTCATACCAAAAATCTTCTCAAGCTGATCAACCGTTGTCCTCGGGACAGCGCCGTGGTTATCAACAACGACCCCTACATGCCCTTGACGGTGGTCGACCGTGGTCCCGTGAGGAGCGGCAGGCTGTACACGCTCGGTCACTATGGTCTGCAGAACGGCGATGCCATGGCCGACCCTGAGATGGATTTTTGGGTCGTCGCCTGTATGGCAGCGCCGGTCAGCTACCGCAACGATTACGTGGGGGTTCATCAAGTCCCGGTTGAATTCACCGAGTCCTCTTGGAAAATCAACCCTCGGCTCCAGGGGCAGATCACCCGGTTTGCGAACATGTGGCTCCGCAACATCCATCATCAAGGATTTGTCAATGTCCGAAGCGCCTGAGAAGATCTATCCGTTGGCGTACTTCTACTACCAACGGTTGTTGAAGTGGGCAGATTTTCTAGAGGAGTTGCCCGCCGAACAATTCAATCTTCAGTATTGGCGGAAAGACTGCGGGACAGTCGCATGCGCGGCAGGTTGGTTGCCTACGATTTTCCCTCGCCATTGGAAAGTGGATACAGGTGATGCACCTCCGAACCTTCTAGGCGCTCGACGGTCTGGATTGGAAGCTTGTCTTTTTGAATTCTTTCAAGTCCCCAGGGTACTTTCGCGGGCAATCATTTATGCCCACTATTACGAGTCAGGCCGCCCCCGGAAGGCGACCGTGGTCAAAAGGATTCGGAAAATAGCAGAGGATTTGCGGGTTCATGGGGGATGTTGCCCCTCCAAGTTGCCCGCATGGCGGCGTAATACATTGGCAGTAAATAACCACGCCGTGATTTACATTGGGCCGAAAGGCTCACCCAGGGGACTTTGGGACGCCAGTGCTTTTGGCAACTGAGTGTTCCGCCCGAATGATCGCCCGATCCAGTGCTTCATGAAGGGCTCGGGCGGTCGTCATGGGAAGATGATAGGTGACCGTCCACCATCGAAATCCAAACGTCACGTCCACCCCGAGGGGGATCTCTCCTCGCCAACACAGCGACACCCCGATCTTTTTGGTTTTCGTAGGGAACAACCACTCAAACATGTCGGGATTCTCCAAAACATCCAAAATCAAATCAGAATCCCGACACTTTGTCGGGTAAAGTGTCGGGATTCTGTGAATCAACCTTACTGAAGCTGCTGGCGGGCGGCTTCCAATTTGGGAGCCAATTCTTCGGCCACGTCACTCAACCCCAGGTTAACGACCGCCACACCGTTTTCCTTAGAGTACGTGGTCGGTTTGTCGAGATTCCGAGAAACCTCTTCCAGAGAGTTCTTCACGCCCTCGTGGTGTAGCTGTGCGGTCAAAGGGGCGGACGTACCCTCCCGCAGAGCCTGGATGACACGAGCGGCCTGTCCGTCGCCGTTGTCCCGGTCATAACTGTAAGGTGAGAAAGAATCTCCCGCGAGATCCACTTTCATCACGCGACCAAACAGATAGTCAAGATCAGTCTGGTTTTGAATCAACAGGGCACCCTTTTCAGGGGTCATCGGCGTGGGGTCGTACTGCATGAAACCCATCCCGAGCGGGCGGGACGCATTATAGAGCGCCGCCAACACGGCTCCCTTATCCAGGCCAGAAATATCCACGTCAGACACGGTAGGTCTCCTTAAACGGCTTTCGCTTCTCGATCCTTCTGGTTTGCCGCCACCGAGGCGGCCTCACACAACTTGATCTTCAACATGTCAGGGTCAAATCCAAGCAAAGCCATAATCTCTTGGAAAGAAATAGCATGCTTACGATCAAGGTCGTCACGCAAACAGTCAATGAATCCACCCTCAAAAACCACTTTTGAGGGTGTATCCAGGAATCGCTGAAGAGACGCGAAATGGTTTCGCTCCTGCACGATCTTCTCGTATTGGGCCAGACGAGCCTTCAAGACTTTGACTTCTTCCGCTTCCTCTTCAGTCATGGTCTAACCCTTCTCTTTTTTCTTTTTGCTGGGTCCGGGAGGCGACAACATCGCGCACGTATCCCGCAGCACTTCGAGTCCGTAGCGCTCCAAGAGCGGAGTTGTTTTCTCCAACAACTCCAACCCTCGCCGAATAGAACCAAAATCAGTTTTGATCTGGTCCCGGACCGCGATGGCTTCCAACAGAGTCACTGAGGATAGTACCCGACGAGGCTCGACTCGGGCTTTGATGGGTTGCTCTTTTCGGTTTTTGATCTGGTAGAACAGCGCCGACGGTAGCTTGTCCGAATAGCCCTGATTGGTCCAGCAGATCTGCAAGTCCTTGAACGAGGGTGTCTCCGAGGACTCCAAATACTGTCTGATGAAATCACTCTTCACGGCAAGCGACACCGCCGCCGACTTTTTGCCTGACATCAAGTGTTCCTTCTTTTAACCCACCCCTCGGGGGTGGGGGCTACTCGACTACCTCGACTTCCCGCCACAACACTCCTTGTGAGGGGTCACGCCCGTTGGACGTAAAATACTGGCACCCGTCAAAAAAGTAATGACTGACCTGGGAGAAGCGGGTGCTGAACGGATTGGTGACGGGGCTCCCGCCGTGCAGGAGATTCGCCGCCCACAAGACCGCCTCCCCTTTCAGGAGGAGTAGTTTGGTTGAAATCGCATCAAAGAGCAGCCCTTGTATT
>JACCDY011263100.1_pt1 | contig 13620 bp, 26 predicted proteins | sample 7446391 | NCBI WGS metagenome assembly JACCDY01 (sample SAMN15323451, study PRJNA562643) | freshwater metagenome | isolation source: river surface water | place: USA:Blue River Watershed | collected 2017-08-18 | reverse complement strand
GTGACTTATGAATCGGATTAACTACCTTTTCCTCCTCATCTTCTGATGAGGAATCATCTTCATCCTCCTCTTTAGACACTAGTAGTTTTCCCTTTTTTACAGGGGGCGCCTCCTCGTCAGAAGATACTTTTTTTGTTATTGTCTTCCTAGCAACTACTTGTGAGGTGGGCTGTTTTGATGATGGAGGGATATGTGTCACATCTTCCTCGTCTGAAGAATCATCATCAGATACTACAGGGTTTCTTACAGGCTCAGATGGTTTCTTTGCAGATGGTTTCTTCTCAGGCTCAGGTTTCTTCTCAGGTTCAGATTTCTTCTCAGGTTCAGATGGTTTCTTTGCAGATGGTTTCTTCTCAGGTTCAGATTTCTTCGTAGGAACAGGGGGCATAGATTCATCATCAGAATCATCTGATGAATCATCTGATGAATCATCAGGTTTATCTGTCTCCTCTGTTGATATCTGTTTTTTAATATTCGTATCACGTTCCCACTTTGAAGGATTCTTTACAGCTTCAAGAAGTACCATAAACTTATATTGTTTTGCAGTTTGAAAATCTGTATCATCCAGTTTTTCTACTTTACATTTTGGATCTTTAGAGTTTTTAAGAATACCAACTACATAATGATCTGTTTGCCCTTTCATCACAAGACCAGTTCCATTATGATAATATACTCCTGTAGGATGATTAGTAATAAAATTCATCGAACCAGCAACTTTTGGCGTACCTCCTTTTGCAGGAGAGGAAGAAGCTCCTTCTTCTTTCTTGTGAGCTGAGCAATATTCACCAGTCGTTGTTTTCTTACCACATTTTTCTCCCGATTTCTGTCCGCGTTTGAAAACATATTTGCATGCACCACCAGTTGCAGATGTTTTTGACTGATAAGAATTAAGAATTGCATCTATCTCATCATCTGAATTAGCTGCAGAAGCCTTCGACGTCTTTGATACCGAAGAAGTTTTCGATACTGAAGGTTTTTTTGTTGGAGCTTTTTCATCTGAAGCGGGAGAATGCTTATTCCAGATTTCACGTAGAACAGCGACTTCAGTATCAGGATACCTCTTGTGAACTAGAGTAAAATATTTCTCCATTACTTCGTCAACAGTAGAAAATAGAGATGCTGCCATTTTTCTTCTTTTTGTAAATTTTTATTTTTTTCATTTTTTCATTTTTATAGAATAAAAGAATGGCTGATAGCGGATTGATTATATTAATTGTTATTATTCTTGCAATCATCGTAACAGCATGTGTTTTATTATTCTATTGTAAAGCTCGACCATCTTCTCTCAATAAATGGCTTAACAAAATAAAGAATTGCGATGGAGGAGGTGATTCATCACCCCCATCTCCAACACCAGCACCAACACCAACACCAACACCTCCTTCTCCAACACCAACAAAATGTGTTCCTAAACCATGCACGAATTTCTGTGGAGATGATGGGTGTGGAGGGAAATGCTCATGTTCAACATCTCAAAAATGTGTGAACAGCACTTGTGTATCAAACGATATTCCTCTTTGTGATTCATCAGGTTTAGGAAACACGAGTATGTTTGCAGACGTTTGTCAAAACTGCAGAGGATGTGTTTTGCAGAACGCAATTCCTGACCCTAACGGTAGTATGTATCCAGTAGATGGAACTGTTCACTGCGATTCATGCGCGACTAACCCAATGAATACAAATATTGATAAAATAGGGATTGGAACGTTCGGCCACAATAAATTCAAAGTAGTGTACGATGCTCTTTCTCACAATCTTAAAGCTGTTCTTGACCCTTATGCAAACGTAAAATGTAATATAGCTTTGGACTGCTCGAGATGGGACGGTACAGGAAGAGGTGATTGTATGTCAGGTGTATGCAAATAAACATGTTAAATAAATAAGAGGATGAACAAATGATGCGTGTAATCGAAAACAGCGGATTATATACAAAATATAGATTCACTATTCCGTATAATATGTATCTTAAAAAATTTATACAGAAATTTAGAGATGTTATGTCAATTGAAGGAGAATCTGATATTATTGACGGAGATTTTTTCAAACATGTTGTTCGTTTTGACAAAACAGCGGCAAAAGATGCTATTTATTTTTGCAATCGTGCTGATATGGACGAACAAGAATCTGGATGTCCTTGCTGCGGAGAAGCACACGATACTAAATTATTAAGAGGGGTTATCTTTATTAAAAAAGGAATTATCATTCCTCTCATCTGTTTAAAATATTTTTCTGATAATATCAAAGCAGAAGATGTGGATGAAGAATTTAGAATAAATTGGAAAGAGATACCACACACAATTACTAGAGATACGTTTCTTCGCACAAAAGAATTTATGGAAGGAGAATTTATGGAAGAAGAAAATGAATAATTTTTCTTCTTTTTCAAAAGAAGAAAATGACGACTCGAATAGTACATGGAAAATCCCCACATTGGATTAACGATACAGGACACCGTTATAGGAAGCATGGCATGCCAACGGTAGTTTTTTCTCTTTATGATATGTGGTGGAGAGATTGGGCAGAAAAAACATCTGTATATGTAGCTGGAATTACTTATTCGAAACGTGAATCGCGTATTGAATTTGGAAGGAATTTTAATAAAAATTTGTATATTGAAAATGATTAATTTTTATTCTTTCTGTAGAGAAGAAAATGTCAAAGAAATGTATTTTTAGAAATGGAAGGTGTTGGAAAGATGTAAATAATGAATTTTACAAAAAACATGAAATGCCTGTTTTTTCAGGATACAAATTTGAATTTAAGCAACATTCTTCAGTAATTTTTTGCATATATCAAGATTTAAGCGATTGGCATCCTCTAATATCTAAATATGCAAAAAATTATTGGTTTCATTATTATAAAAATGATACTGCTGTATTTGTCATGTATAAAAAATGAATAAATTTTCTTCTTTTTGAAAAGAAGAAATGTCGGAACGTGTTAAAATATACACGTATTCATATTGGCTATCAAAGAATAGTCATCGATTTCGAAAACACGGAATGCCTAATGTAATTTTTAATAGGAGTGATATGACGTGGTCAACAGAATCCAATAAACCAACATTCAATTATATATGTGTAATAATTCATTCACCGATTATATCAAAAATAGAAACACGGTTCAATAAACTATATGAAAATGAATAATTTTTATTCTTAATGAAAAGAATAAAAATGTCATATGCAATAAAAATTGGGAATTGTAAAACGTGGACAATAAAAAAAACGGGAATACGTGGAAGAAAGCACGGAATGCCACATATGATTTCACAATTTAGTTATTCTTCATGTGATATATGGACAAAAAATATAGATCAAGATACTTCTGTATATGTTTCCGGAATCTGTTATGATAAAGGAGATTTCATATCAATAGAATTCGGAAAGCCGTTTAAAAAAGAAAATGTTGAAACATTATTTTGAAATTGAAATATTTTCTTCTTACTGTAAAGAATAAAATGTCAAAAAAATGTTATGATAGTTTTGACGCTACACATTGGAAAACCCTAAATAATACATCTATTTACAGAAAGCATGATATGCCTATACAGATTATTTCATCATATATTATTAGATTTTCAAACTGTCATAAAGATATAATGATAGAACCTCGTATGACATATTTCAGTCCATCAATCATACTTCTTTATAGACGTAAAGATTCAATAAAATATGTCGAGTTTTTTAAAGATGGACGTATGTTTGCAAAATGAATAATTTTATTCTTCACGATAAGAATAAAATGATAAAAAAATGTAGATATAGTAAAGGAGATAGACATTGGGTAAAATTAAATAATACATCTATTTACAGAAAGCATGATATGCCTATACAGGTTTCATCTATTATCGTATTTTTAAACAAACGTAAATATGTTAGAATAGAACCTGCTATGAAATATCACCCACCAATTACAGTTATTTATTATAAAGATTCCAAATGTGTTGAGTTTTTTAAAGATGGGTATGTAATAATAAAATGAATAATTTTATTCTTTTTAAAAAGAATAAAAATGTCGAAGAAAACTACTATAACAGGATATACTGCGAGACATGTGTGGGTACGCGAGGAAAAGTATTTTATACAAACAGTCGGTATGGCCACTCTTAAATACGAATATAGAAAACATGAGATGCCAACTATCTGTGCGAAAAATATGATGTATACATCGTTCCATAAACGTTCTTCTAAAAATAATACAACAAGGTCATCATATTTACCGACATTAATTGATAGAGAAACATGTAGGTTAACGTTTAGAAATCATAAATCAAAATTGCAGAATAAAATAACTTTCTGTTTATATTTTCACCCAGACGAAAATGAATAAATTTATTCTTTTATAAAAGAATAAAAATGTCGAGAAAAAAGATAGCAAAAACCTATAATGGAACGGAGATATATTGGTATAGAAAACTAAAAAATGGGATTAGTGTTGAACGGACATGCCGTATAGAATTGTAATAAATAAGCAAACGAATGTTATTGAATCTATTGAAAACAATTCGTTATGTTTTTTCACGGATTCATTCTATAAGAAGGGGGAATGTCATGACATTCTTTTTGAAAATAATGGAGAGATTGCGCGTGTAAGGCATTGAGAAAATTGAAATATTTTTCTTCTTCTTGAAGGAAAGAAATGAGTACGAAACAAATTAGTCAAAAGGTAATAAGGTGGTCAAAAAACAATTCCTTATATAGAAAACATGATATGCCAGCTCGCATAAAAAAACATCTTGGTGACAATCGAATTTCGTGGAAAAATAAACGTGACAGTATGGCTATTAGTTATTATGTTTCATCAGGACTACTCAATCCTGATGAAACTGTCATAAGTATTAAGAAAAATAAAAAAATTGCTATATTATGGAGAGATCGATGGACAGAATATCTCTGCTAAAAATGAATTATTTTTCTTCTTTTGAAGGAAACAAATGTCCTTGAAATGTTCTGATTATACCGGAATGTACTGGATTGATAATAAATTAATGAAAGAAGAACAAAGACTTTCACGCTGTAGGAAACATCGAATGCCTTATCGAGTTACACATACTGGATATTATTTTAAAATCGAGAACAACGGGTTTGTGATAATATCCAACGATTTAGACGATCATTATTCTATGATATCAGAATTTAGAAAAAATTATTATCAACATTATCTTAAAAATGGTAGCGTTCCTCGTTTTAAAAAAAATGAATAAATTTTCTTCTTTTCAAAAAGAAGAAAATATGTCTCATAAAATTTTAAGCAATAGAGGGGGGATATATATGTGGAAGAGAAATCAACAGATGTTTAGAAAGCATGAAATGCCAGTTTCTAAATCTTCGGTAGGTATGGTATGGAACGTCCGTTCTTCTAAAGACTATTATCCTGAACGCTATTATAACTTTTCTCATGGGCAATGTTACGTTTCCATGTATAAGAACAGAGCGTATATTACGTTTTATGATGGTGGAGATATCCTAGTTTTAGAATAATGAATTATTTTTCTTTTTTAGAAAAGAGAAAATGTCGAAGAAAATAATAAACACGTATTCTGGAAATACGGAGGTGTCTTGGATAATAAAAAGAACGCCTATATCAAGTCATATATATAATTCTTTTAAACGAAAACATAATATGCCTTCATGTATAATAAAAAATATGCATCGCATAGAATGGAGAATATTAAAATATTATCATCTTGCGAATTTTGTGTTTCGCCCCTATTATCTTCCTTACGATATCAACTTTAAACAGTTTATTTCACTCAAAGGATGCACTCTTTATCGTAATGGACTTACTGAGATTGACAGATATTAATTAAAATGAAATTATTTTCTTACTTCTACAAAGAAGAAAATGTCTAAACGTGTTAAATATAACGGGATTCGTTCTATAGAGATAGGATGGGTGAATATTAGGAGACATGGAATGCAGACACATGTACTTTATAATAAGAACGGTGGTTCTTTCGAAATAGATTTTGGTAAAAAATTGGAGTGTACAATATCTTCAAAATCTTTCTATTTTAAAAAATATGGACAAGAAACTCTTATATTCGGTGATGATGGGAAGATTAATTATTATCCACCTCGACGAAAAAATTGAATTATTTTTCTTCTCAATTGAAAGAAGAAAATGTCAAAAAAAGAAATAGATAATGGGTATATTTTTTGGAAAGATGTGCATGATGAATTTTATAGAAAACATGAAATGCCTTCTATGTCATGTAGATACTCGGCGTTTGAATGGGATGAATACTGTAAAAATAATATGTCTTTTAATATCATCAGAGTTTGTAACAATACCGAAACGTACCATTCAAGATATCCGATAGTCATGTATAAAATACGTAAAATTAAATATGCTATATGCAAGAATGGAGATATCTACCCATAGATATATCCCTCCATAAATATCCCTCCATAGATACGAATCAAATTCTTTATTTTATAAAGAATTTATTTTGATGCTTTATCCATAGCTTCACTTCTCTCTTTATAAGCTTTGTATATAACAACCATATCTAAAGCTATTGAAAACATTGTTACAACGAGGAGCATCTTACCTACTGTAGCATTGATACTACTCAGTTTAGACGCACATGACATTGTTCTTAAAATATATACCAACAGCATTATATTCCAAACAAGAACCAATAAATAAAAAAGGATTCTCATTATTGGAGATGACTCTTCTTTCGTAGTATCTTTTGTATCACTACATCTTGAAAGCATGAACACGTATAATACAAACATAAAATATGCAGATGTTAAGGCGTATTTTCTATAATTTACATAATACATTCCTACACTGCTATCACATGCTTCATTGTTTCTTAAATAATATATCATACATTGATTATAAAGAATACCAGCCACGAGAAGAGCCTTATCCATTTTTATTAAAGCGTAATAAAAATATTTTTTATATTTTGAATGTTTGTAACACATACGTTTCTTTCTCTTGATACATATCCTTAAAAAAATCTGTAATAAAATATCCTGCAAGAACGAAACATACATCTGTTGGAAATTTTCTAGCCTTGCAGTTTTCTCCTGAAAAGTTATATTTTTTTAATTTAGAAATAAAATTCTTGTATCGCTCTTTATGAATAATACCTGCATGATTCTTTTTCTGCGTTGTTCTTTTTCCTCCAACAAACATCCTTATAACATCCATAGTATCATTATAAAATTCAAAAGGAGGAATAATCATAGGATGTTTATAGTATTCTTTATCTCTATAGTCGGTAGGAATCCCCATTTTTTCTAAATATTTTTCTTGTTTTTCTGATAGATTATTCTGTTGTTTTTTTATTACTTTATCTTTAGTCATATTTACTTCTTCTGTATGTGATGACGAAGAGGAAATTGTACTTCCATCTGTTGTTTTTTCTTCCCATATAATCTCTTTTCCAGTTTTATTTTGTATCGGCCAAAACTTACCTTTCTTAACTATTGCAAATCTACTTCCTAGACGCAACGTATCTATAACATTTTTTGGAAGAACTAAATCTGGATTCATCGACCGTGATAATCCGAAATCATTCAATATGAAAAGCCATCCGTTATTAGGAAGATAGAATGTTTTATCTAATATAGTATATTTCCAACATCCTCCTTTTGGTATTTTAAAGTATAAAATATTTTCAGCCTTAATATCGAAGTTCATTATCTGTGCGTGTGCCTGTGTAGCATGCAAACCTGCCATTATCTGAAATAAACAATTATACATATCTTCTTCCAAAAATTCCTTTTTTGAAAAGAATAACTGCCTTAAGTTTCCATCTGCAACTTCAAGAAGAGATACTATACTACACTTTCTATCAGGAAGAGTTTTACATTCTCCAGTAATAAAACAATCGATTAATAGAGGAAGATTAGGACATACTCCGTTAGTTATTATAGGAGATATTATCCTTTCTAGAAGAATTTTTTCATGATAAGATGTAATCTCTTCGTTATAATTATTTATTCCTTCATCTTTTATTATTCCATATTTTACAGCAAAAGGTAGATTCGTATCCTCCCATCCTATCGCAGAATACACCGTTCCGTAATTTCCTTCACCAATCTTTTTTATCGGATATAACATCTCTTCAATATTCTGTTGAAAAACTTTTTTACTTTTTACAGAAACAAATTGTTTTTTTACAGTTTCGGCGTACAGTTCCCTGTAATTTGTGTTAAGAAGAGATTCTTTCTGATTAAAATATGATAGAAAAATAAAATCTCCTCTATTATCAATATCCTTTATCTTTATCACTCCGTTATAATAATATATACAATCTCCTTTGCTACAATCATATGTTATTGTTTTATCATTCTTTGAAAAATCGATAACTAGATTTTTAAGAGGAATGACGAGAGTTCTACATAAGATTTTAGGTAATGGAACAGATTTAAATTCAACATTAAAAGATGCTGATAATGTCGTTTGAATTCTGTCTATTTTTTTATTATTTTTTATACATTGTAGAATCAATGATTCGCTAATAACGTTCCTAAAAAAATAAATTTTTGTTGGGTCTTGTGTGTCAGTATTTTCAATATCTGAGAGGAAAAACTCTGGCATTTCGTTAAACATAATATTCTTGGTTTTAACAAAATGAAAGAGAAAAATCAATTTTACTATTTAATTTTACTATCCTTTATCTTAAGCATTATTTACCCTGTTTTAGTTTACTACGGGTATGTTAGGCTTGTTAAATTGCATTTAACAGATGTACCTTCATGGGTTTCTTCTTATGGAAAATTATCTAAAGCTGATGAAAAATATAATGTTGTCGTATTTATCAATGTAAAGAAAGGGGATGAAGTTGATGATACAACATTCAAATCCCTTCTCGACCAAACTGTTAGAGTTGATGAAATCAATATTGTATCGAATGGGAGTATTCCAGCACATTTACAAAATTATATGAATCTATGCTACAAAGAGAACGATAATATGAAACATATTATTCAACAATGTAAGAAACAACCTAGAGAGAAAAGAACAAGAATATTAATCGTAAATAATGGAACGGTGTATGGTAAAGATTTTATAGAAAAGATGATTGATGGATGGAATCAACAACATAAAAAAGATTTAATTCTATACGGAGGGAAAAATAAAACTTTTGTGAACGGAGTGGTGTTCTGTAACGAAATGGAAGATGGAGATGAGACAATATTGAAGAATCAATATACAAACATATTTTAAATTTCTTTTTATGAAAAGAAATTAGAACTTATAAGCATCATTAGCATCTGATGGAGAAATATATAATGGGTTTGTCTTCAATTCTTTATTTGTCTTATATCTCTGATAGATATACACTCCTAAAGCTATTAAAACTAACAATACCCCCGCACCAATAATGAAATAAGCATAATGACTCTTAATAACGTTTGATGGTGCGTAATTTTCTTTTGTATCCATACAATAACCCTTCTTATTACAACTATTTAAGGGGCAACAGATTCCGACGATAGATTCGGTTCCATCGGGTTTTATTTCACTGCAACAAGACATTCCGTTTGGGCATTGGCACCTTCCAGATGGATTCTTGCAATTGCATACTTCCGACATTTATTATATTAAAAATTTAATAAATATTTAGTTTAATATCGTCGCGCAATACCAAATGCAGCAGCCATCATTATATGAAATCCGGCAGTTGCGGCAACAGCTGCTCCACATATAGACCCCCATTCTGATGGCAATTTGATATTATCCAATTCAGCTTTTTGTAATTCGTTTGTTTTGTGCTGTATTTTTTGGTTATTTTTTTCTATTATTTTTTGTAATTCATTAATGCGTGATTGTGTTGAGAACATTCTTTTTGAATATGATGTTTTTGTAGATAAATTTAAAAATCTTCTAGTAAATGATTGCATTTTCAATAAATATGCAAATTTTATTTTTTCATTTTTAATAGTCATGTAATTTTTTTAAAGAGTATCCGATACATAACCCGATTGTAGCAGTTGCAGTTACAAATCCAAAAGCATTTATTCCTGCACACCATAAACGTTCATTTTCGATCTCTCGTTCCAAATTAGTTAATTTAGCATTTTGGGTTTTTATCGTTTCTTCCATTTTTTTAATTGTCTCTTCAGTTGAATTGGTTGTTAATCTTCGTATGGGAAGTTTCTGTTTGAGAGAGGAGGCGCACCTATGATAAATTCGAAACATTTTTAATTATTCGAAATAAGAGAAATTTTTCATTTTTGTAAAAATGAAAAATTAAAAACGTAATAATAATTCTAAAAAGATGTGTGGTATCCTTGCCGTCCAATGTTTTAACACCCCTCATAAGCTAAATGAGATTCTTTCGGCATCTAATGCATTAAAAGTAAGGGGTCCAGATGAAAGAAGAGCGATAGTGAAAAAATCTGGCATTTACATCTTTCATCGTCGTTCCATCAATGATTTAAGTTCTGCAGGTATGCAACCATTTGTTTATGGAAGAAACGAAGAAACTCTCTTAATGTGCAACGGACAGATTTACAACAGTGAAGAATTAAAAAAGAAACATGGAATAGAATGCGCATCTTCAAGTGATTGTGAAGTGATTCTTCATCTGTATCTCAAATTCGGATTTGAGGAAACTGTCAAAATGCTTGATGGTGTGTTTGCCATTGTACTCGTCGATAAAGAAACTATGTATGTTGCGAGAGATAGAATAGGTGTTCGGCCTCTATTTATGGGGCGCACTATTCCAGAAAAATATGTAGCTTTTTCAAGTACACCGAACGTTCTTCAAGAATTCTGTGACAACATCGTTCCTGTTCAACCGAATTCAATACTATCGTTTACAAAAACACCTAACGGACAAACAAAAATGAACGTTATCAGAAAAGGATTTGAAGCGACAGCATCAATAACAACTGAAACGTTTGCTATGACAGAACAACAGATATCTCAAAAACTTAGAACCCTTCTCGAAAAAGCTGTTGAAAAAAGATTGATGAGCGACAGGCCAATAGCGTGTTTCCTCTCGGGCGGCCTTGATTCTTCCGTTGTTGTAAAAATGATGGTAGATTTAATGGTTAAGCGAGGTAAAACGCCTAAAGATGTCCGAACATATTCAATAGGTATGGAAGGTAGTACAGATTTATTTTACGCAAAAATGGTTGCAGATGCTTTAGGAACAACTCATACTGAAGTACTGTTTACAGAAGAAGAGGGGTTGAAGGCGATTCCTGAAGTTGTAAGAATTCTCGGAACGTATGATATTACAACTATCAGAGCAAGTGTAGGAATGTATCTACTTTCAAAATACATTTCTGAAAACACAAACGATATCGTAATCCTTTCAGGAGAAGGGAGTGATGAACTTCTTTTCGGATATCTGTATTTTCATAAAGCCCCATCTGCTCAAGAAGCACAGATAGACAGTCTGAGATTGATATCTCAGCTGTATCTTTATGATGTTTTGCGGGGAGATAGATGTGTAAGCTCTAATGGGTTGGAACTTAGAGTTCCATTCTTAGATAAAGACGTTGTAGATTTTATTCTGTCAATTCCTCCTGAACATAAGATGCCAAAAAACGGCTATGAGAAATGGATACTGCGCAAAGCTTTTGAAGGAGAGGATGAAAAAACATCATCTCTCCCCCAAAAAGTATTATGGCGTCAGAAGACTGCTTTTTCTGATGGAGTGAGTGCCGTTAAGCGTTCGTGGTATCAATGCATTCAAGAATACTGTAATGTAAAAATTCCTGATGAGATTTATCCTCATAACGGAATGTTCCCATCTAAAGAAGCATTCTATTATTTCCTTATTTTTAAGAAATTCTATCCAGCATATGAACCGTTCACACCTTATTGGTTACCAAGATGGTGCGGAGGAATTGTAGAACCATCTGCAAGGGCATTAGCAGTATGTACGGAGCAAGATGTATAATTTTTTGTGGAACAAAAAATTCCCATATTAAAAAAATAGAAATTAAACGTTAAATGGAACAGAATCATCCAGAAAATGATGATTGTGAATTTATCACACCATTATTTTCGAGTGTATCAGAAGAGGAAACAGAAACAAAAGAAATGGTCTCAAAAGAATATGATACATTAGTGCTATCAGGTGGAGGAATAAAATGCTTTATTCTTCTCGGAGCTTTACAATATTTTTATGATAAACATTCTCTTCGAAACGTATCAACGTATGTTGGAACATCGATAGGAAGTGTAATATCTTTTCTTCTTTCTATAGGATACACACCTATCGAATTGTTAATATCTTTACAGATGAATAAATGGCTTGAAAATCTTGATAACACATTCAACGTTCTTAATATTTTAAACGAAGTTGGCGTCGTATCATGGAGTAAGATACAAGAGAGTTTAGAATCACTTACAATAAATAAAATAGGATATTATCCAACATTAAGAAATATTTATGAAAAATTCGGAAAGAGGTTAGTTTTTGTTACTTATAATTTTACAAAAAGAGAGACTGAATATTTGGATTATATAAACTGTCCCGACCTTCCATGTTTAGTAGGATTGAGAATGTCATGTAATATTCCTTTAGTGTTTGATAAGTTTAAATATATGGGAAGTTTTTATGTTGATGGAGCTTTAGGAGATAATTTTGCTATATTGAAAGGGAGTGTATTATCACAACAATATACACCTCCTAGAAAAACATTAGGTATATGCTTAAAATATGAAAAACCTGAAGAAGAGAAAGAATTATCACTTAATGATAATCCCTCTTCGATGTCTATTCAATTTCAACAGAAAAACACAAATATATTAGATTATGTTTTAGCTTTAATGCAGATACCAATTTCCGCAGCAATAAAATTTAGAATATCTTTGGTTGAAGACGACCCTTTTTGCGATATTTTACAAATAAACACACATGCATTATATGATATATCTTTTGTGAAATTTAACATTTCGTCCAAAGAGAAATTAGATATGTTCTCTCTTGGGTATCAAGCAGCTAAAAATGAAACTTTTAAAAAATGAATTATTTATATTCATACATTTTTAATAAATGTCTGATAAACATCAATCAAAAGAAGATATTATTAATAAAGTTATACAAAACTACATAAAAACTAATAAAGAATGGCCTTTCGGGGTTGATGTTGAATATTGCAAAGAGAATGTAACACATAAGTATCTTCAATATGGGCAATTTGTTCCTGCCAGTTTTGTTATGACAAACGAGAATATATTTTATAAAAATTTTTCAGATTGTTTGAAGATTCATGATGAATTAAGACGCCGTGAAAAATGAATTATTTTTATTACATCAGTTTGATAAAAATGAGTAGTAGTAATGCTTTGAATAATGCCGTAAAAACTTTTAAAGAAAAGAATTCGTTCGCTCCTTATTCATCTGATATTAAGTTTTGTAAAGAAACTATTAGTGGTGATTCATATACTCCATCAACATCTTTATATACTTATGGATTTTATGAACATAATATGTATGAAAATTATTTGAAGTGTTTAAAAAATCGAGAAGAGCTTCGTCGCAAAAATAATTAATTTCTTTTCAAAACAAAAAGAAATCGTAGTAATAAAAATGGAAAGATTTACAATCGACCCTGTGAAAGGAACTTTAGCTAACTGTGGCGATTGCCAAGTTATTGATATGAGTAATAAATGCTATAGTATATGTGC
>JACCDY010893341.1_pt1 | contig 13627 bp, 14 predicted proteins | sample 7446391 | NCBI WGS metagenome assembly JACCDY01 (sample SAMN15323451, study PRJNA562643) | freshwater metagenome | isolation source: river surface water | place: USA:Blue River Watershed | collected 2017-08-18 | reverse complement strand
GCCGTCTGGATTCCATTGTCCTCCAGGCTACCATGAACTCTTCTGTACAGTCACGTCCCCTTGGTGTTACAGTTTATGCTACAAATTACAATGTGCTGCGAGTCGTCGCGGGCCTTGGTGGTCTCCTATTTACGGTATAAAAAGCGCCGCAAGGATGGTGCGCCATAGTAGGAGAAACGGGGAATGTCCCAAAATACTAAAAAAGATGGGGACCCTGGCGCTAACGCCAGTGTTAACGCTAACGCCAGTGCTAACGCTAGTGCTGGCGCTAACGCTAAACAACCAACTGAGGAAGATATATTTGGAACACCTGAGCCGCATCACATCAGTGATATGGAAATGTGGCAACACGCCGATTTAAACTACTTTATATTCGTTGCCCTGACGTTCCTCTTCGGATTTGTCGGCTTGGACCATATGTATTTGCGCAGTAATGAAACGGCATTCAAAAAACTGTTGCTGAATGTATTTGGTCTCGGTATCTGGTGGATCTGGGACATTATACAGGTCATGAAGGACGGAAAGCTCGTGCGAAAGCACGGCCTGAACTCCCCCTTTGATTGGATTCGCGGTATTGGCCGCGGCATGTTTGTGCCCTTGCCGGCCGATGCACCAAAAGGGAACAATGCGGGAAATAAGAAGGAACCACCGAAGGAATATGCCGCTCCGAAATCGTATTTTGTGTATACCTTGTTAGCCGTATTTCTGGGTATTTTTGGCGCAGATAAGTTCTACATGGGACAGAACTGGCAGGGTGCTGCGAAACTCTTCTCGGTATTCAATATCTTCCTCTTCCTGTTTGGTCTTTTGTGGGTTGCATGGGATGCCGTGCACGCCTATTTTATGACAAAATCCGTTATGGAGGACGGTATAACACCGCCTATCCCTTATAGCTGGTTCTTCCAACCCATTAAGACGGATGTGTTTAAAGTGCAAGAAGTCAAAGAAGGCGCGCAAGAAGAGGCACCCAAGAGTTTCGGATTCTCGCTTCCTGGTATTTCCATTTTCCGCGACGCCTACCGCGAATTGGTTGTCCCCATTTTACAGCCCACCGTGGGCACGGCCATCGCGAATGCGAATAAGGCGGTATCTGTTGGGACGAAGGTTGTTGCCCTGGGCACCACGGCGTTAGGAGCAGCACCGACCCTTGCAGGGACTGTTGGAAGTGACATGGAAAAACAGGCGGATGCCGCGGCCGCTGCGGCTTTACAACAGCAGCAACAGCCCCTTGGAACAACCGTGGGCGCCGTTCAATCCGTAGCTGCCGCAGCCCAGGCGAATCGTGCACAAACCGGTGGTGGTAGCCATGACTATCGCCAACCTGCAGAATCCTCATCACACGGCCCTGGTCCCATCTTAGCGGGTGCCTTTACCGCCATTCTCCTCGCCGGCGGTCTCAAGGGCTTCTACGATTTCGCGGCGAAGCAAGTGGCTGCCTAAGGTATATCTGCACACTCAACACAGAATCACTCCGTTCCCCCGATGCCTCTTCAAGCTATGAAAACACAGGAACTCTTTGAGACCCTCTGGTTTCATAAAGACGCGGCTCTGCCTGCCTTGGAGGGCACGCGCCCCGTGGACCGCGGTTGGCTCATGTATCATACTGCCAAATGGTGCGGTGCGTGCCGCCATGTGGATGTACCCGCCGTGGTCAGCCACGCGGAGACCTTCGGCCTTACCGTCTGGAAAGTGGACCAGGACGAAAACGATTACACCTCGGGATACTGCGGCGTACGCTCCATACCCACATGGCAATTCTGCGTTCCCGGAAAAATCGTCAGCACTCTACAGTCTAACGATACGCAAAAAATCAACGCGTGGGTAGATTCGCTGCACCTAACGGCGTAGAAAAAGCTGGTAGGCTCTTTCCTATTTTTTTAGGGTTTAGGGGTTTTAGGAGTTTTTAGTACTTTTGTTGAGTGTATCTAGGCGATTAGGCAGTTGCATAATGGCCCAGGTATTGAGAGAGTGCCTTCATGATGCATTTGCGCACCACCTTCTTCAGGAGTCGGCGAGGTGTCACCCGAATAGCAGGGTAGAAGGGTAAGCTGGCTTCTACACTTGCATAGGGGAGCTCGTCAATCGCTAGGAGGCGAATGGCACTGAGAATGTACTCGTACACATCGGATGCGGAGCCCTCAAAGAACGATGCGCGGTCAGGATGGTTGTAGCTGTAGGTGAGGTCATAGGCCATCTCCACAGCAAAGGTACCGTCGCCATTTGGTGTAATGGTGATGCGGTCCATCGTATCATCGGCATTGTCCAGGAAGAAGCGGGCAGTCTTCACAATCTGCTGCTTCTTTCTAGGCGCATCGTCTTCTGTAGAGGTTGCTGAGGAGTTGTCGCTCTCGTAGCTTTCATCGCTCACGGAAACGGTCGTAGCGTCGGATTCGGAATCCGAGGCATCGCCGCCCCATGCGCATTCGCCCTCGGATTCAGTCTCCTCAGGAACATAGGTGGAGTCCGAGGAAGAGGAGGTGGTAGAGGAGGCATCGCTGTCCTCGGCGGGGTCGTAGTCGGAGTCGGACTCCGAATCGGCCAACTCGTAAATGCGGTCACGAATCGCCTTTACGGGGAGCACTGGCCAGATAGCACCCTCACTGGATGCCTCACGGCGTACAATGCGGGCAATCTGGGCATCACTGAGACCATCGTTGAGCAACTCGCGAAGACGAGCGTCCAACTTCTTGGAGGCAGCGGCAGAAAGGATAGTCATGGAAGGAGCCATTTTAGTGGAAGGAGTAAGCGAGGGAAGAGAGAGGAGGAATGTGTTGGAATTGTCGGGCTTGTGGGCACACATGTCACTTTTTCGGCTCCCAGACCCGTCAATTTTTCCCACCGGTAACTCCAATCCTCAACACCCGTCCCTTAGAACCCCTAGAACCCTACAGCCTGCCGGATACGAAGCGCAAAGTTCTGTACGACGGTTTGGCATTCCGCGGCTGTCACTAAGACACCGCTGTTTTTACTCAGAAGCGTCTGTACGGCCAGGAGATTGCGGGTGCCCGCCCCCGTAGAGCGCAAATAGCCTCCACAGCCACCTCCACTCACCGGATCCGCAAAGGTTCCAATTGTCCCAAAACTGGAGTTCCAGTTGGGATGGCCGAATAACATGAAGAGATTGCAATGGGAGGGGTCACCGGCATTGTATGTTTCACGATAAAAAGCGTGCACCGTAAAGCCCTGGATATTGGTGCCACTGTAGAGTGTTCCGGTTGCTAAGGTGCCACCACCGTCCGCACCCGAATTTCCGCCTACCTGAAAACCCACCGGTTGGTCTGCTGCTAGGCGCGACCCTATCACGGTGAGGGGATGAAATGTATTGGTTTGTGTTGGAGCCACGTACTGTACATAGCCTAAACTGACATAGTAAAAGTCCGTATCTACGATGGTAGATGATGTAAGTGTGTAATTGACTGCGAATGGATACGTGCCTGCCGAATAGCCTCCAGCTCCTACATACGTTGTTCCTGAACGTACAATGGGAGATGTAACATTACCGTTATCGTACATATCGCCGCCACCATCGTTAATGAAAAACCCACTTCCATCCAGCCAATAATTATAAAAACTGGGATTCCGAAATTCCGACATATAGTTCCGCAAATATGTCGCAATTTGATTCAGTTGTGTATACGGAAGGCCACCAGCACCCGCAGGTATGCGACCGTATCCCGTGGTTCCCCCAATAGCACTGACAAATGGCATGTCCCTCTATTTCCAACACATAATTAGAACTCCACACACGCACCGAAATGCATTATACCATAGTCGGTGCCGGCATTGCAGGTCTTACCGTGGCGGAAGCCCTCTTAGAAAAGGGACATTCCGTGACTGTGTTGGAACGTTACAAAACCGTCGGGGGTCGCGTCGCAACCTTTCGTGATCCGAAACGCGATGTGCAATACGAAATGGGTGCCGGTCGCATCCATAAGAGCCACACACGCACCCATGCTCTCATCAAGCGCTTCGGTCTTCATACGTATCCCATCAATGACGAGGTAGTCTATCGCCCTCTCGCTACAGGCGAAGATGAGCCCACCGGACATGCCTGGATTTTTCCGGCGATTGTCAAGATGCTAGAACGTGCCCCCGCGAAAACCCTGGCTACCCACACGCTCGCTGATCTCCTTTCGGCTGAATGGCGTTCCCTCTTGTCCCGCTTCCCCTATTGGGCCGAGGTGCATATGCTCCGTGCCGACCTCGCTGCGGAGAGCTTCAGAGCCGAGATGGGGACCTACGGAGGCTATGTAGGGATTGTAGAGGGCATAGATGCGTTGACAACGCACCTGCGAGATGCCGTGGTCGCCAAGGGGGGTGATATTCGCGTGCGCCATCGTGTCCAGGATGTACACCGCATACGAGGGGGCGCTAACGCTAATGAGTACGAGATTGTAGGGGATTATGGGAAAAAAGCGGAGGCCCGTCCCTTCCAGCTTGTCGCCGACAAGGTGATTCTGGCGACCTGTCGGTGTTCCCTGGGTACCTTTTCGGTGCTCAAACAAAAGCCGCTTCTCCAACAGCTCCAAACATCGCCCCTGCTCCGCATCTACGCCCAATATCCCGTCTCCAAAGCGACGGGAAAAGCCTGGTTTGCCGACGTGCCCAAAACCGTCACGGATTCCCCTCTCCGTTTCGTCATTCCCATAGACCCTACAAAAGGCACCATTATGATATCGTATACAGACGGTGATGATACACGCCGGTGGATGAATCTGGAGGGGGCTCCCCTAAAAGCCGCCATACAGCGTGAAGTCCGTCGGCTATACGGTGAGGCAGTACCGGACCCCCTCCATATGGACAAGTTTCCGTGGCCCGGTGGTTGTACCTATTGGGTGCCAGGGTCCTACGACGTGGACAAGGCTGTGAAAGCCGCAATGCATCCTGCGAAGGACCTGTGGGTCGTTGGGGAATCCGTAGCACGCCATCAGGCCTGGATAGAATCCGCCCTCGTCTCCGCAGAAACCCTCGCAACAGAACTTGCTTAGAGCATCCGGTAATCTACAACCAACAACACGCCATCATGCGTATCCTTTTCTACGCCTCGTATCCCGACCAACCCATCGGCTATTCCAAGGTTGCCCATCGTATTAGCCGATGGTTCGCCGACCAACCTGACGTGGAACTCCACTATTTCGGCATTGGCAACAATGAGCAGGAGCGCTGTAAGGAACGTGCACCACACCCCAATATCCATATGATTGACGTGGCTGCTGCAGCAACCGCGAAGGATGCCTTCGGCATGGATATCCTGGCCGACACGCTGGAACGCCTGAAACCCGACATATTACTCATATACAATGATATTATTGTGACGTGTAGGGCGTTCAATACACTCTTGCAATATCGCGCCGTGAACCCTGAAACACGCTTTGTATCCTATTTGGACCTCGTGTATCCCTATGAAAAACTGGCGCTCATCCGGCATGTGGACCGCAATACGGACCACATTCTCGTCTTTTCGGAGTGCTGGCGTCGGAATCTGTTGGAAATGGGTGTGTCCCCTAAAAAAGTCTGGGTCTTTCCCCATGGGTTCAGCGAGGACCTCTTTTATCCACTTCCAAACGATATCGCCAAGGCGTATTTTGGGTTCGCGGACACGGACTTTATCATTCTGAACGCCAACCGGAATACCTACAGAAAGGCCCAAGATATCGCCTTGCGCGCATTTGTACAGTTTTTAGTCCACGAGCACTGGGACCCGCGCATCAAGATGTTCCTCCATTGCGCACCTACAAGCTCCAGTGGGTACGTCATTGAGGATGTGTTGGAAGTGGAGGCGTGTCGGCACAATGTGGATGTCGCGACTATTAAAGCCCGCATCTTTACATTTCCGAGCGATAAGCGCTATGTAGAGGATGCTGAGATGAACCTCCTCTACAATGCGGCTGATGTGGGTCTGAATACGTGCATGGGGGAGGGTTTCGGACTCTGTCAGCTGGAACATGCCGCCCTGGGCAAGCCGCAAATTGTGAGTCGTGTTGGGGCTCTTGCTGATATTTTTGAATACGAAGCGGGTATACTAGTGGAACCGCGCACATGGATACGCGCCTCTAATTCGCTAGATGAACACTCCGGTGACCTCGGCATCTGTGCGGCCGCGGATTTTGCAGCGGCCATGTCGGTGTATTTCCACGACAACGAAAAAAGGTATAAGGATGGTATAGCGGGTGCTACGTGTCTCAAGGAACGCTATAAATGGTCGCGCATTCTCAATGCGAACTTGGGCGCCCTTATACAACCTCTACGCGGAGCACGAGATGTGCCGCGGCAAAGCGACGCTGCAGGGCGCTAATTTGCGCTCCGGTGGGTGCAGAGGTTCCCGCTTCCCAATCGCGCAACATATTCACGGGGAATGCTAGCTCCCGCTCAATATCGCGCTGGGACTTTTTCTCGGCGCAGCGGGCAGCTACTAGCGCCTGGCGACTTTCGGCAGCAAGGCGGCGTTTCTTGCGTTTCAGGTCATCGGCATCGCTATCCAGGCGAGCTGTATGGATAGCCGCTTGCGCAGCGGCTATAAGGCGTGCTGGAGGAGCAGCGGCGCGACGCTTGACAGTAACGGTAGTCCAATCTTGGCAGTCCATTTTCAGAGGAAGAAGTAACGAGTAAGTAAGTTATAGAAAGTGTTGGGAGTGCTGGTTGAAATTGCTAAAACTGGACCCATCACTTTTTTCAGGACTCTCTACAGAAACGCACAATGCCCGCTCCCGCATCCCCTCCCCCTCTTTCCAACCAGGACACCTACACTACCTGGCCCGGTGGCGTGGACCCCACTGCCCGTGTCTATGATAGCATCGGCGGAAAGCGCGTCCATAAGCGCCGTGGTACCCCCAAGCGCCGCTACTCCCGAAAGGCCAAGTCTGCCGTCGCCAAGCGCAGACGCCAGCAACGCAAGACCCGCAAATACTAAGCGCTTAAACAATGACCATATATATCCTGATTCTCCATGAGACACATGATATACACCATAAAAAAAAGAGAAGGGGAGAGGGATATGTTGGAAATGCCGGATTATTCAACAGCACGCAAATCAATCCCCAACTTCTCGTAGCCCCATGCATACGTACGCTTGATTTTCCCCTCGCTCATGGGTACCCGATACAGACGGAAATCAAACAGGGCACCGCGGAATCGTTCATCGCGGTCCTGGTATTGCGAGGATTGCGACTCCCAACTACTACGACCGATGTAGTTTTTAGTGGTATACGATGCAGTGGGCAGGAATCCGTCCAGGTTCTCGTAGACCTTCTTGTTATCCACCCACACCTGCCAGACAGGTCGTACAGGGTCCATATCCGTTGTAGTAAGCGCGATATGTACCCACTTTTTCAGAGGAATGGCGTCTTGTACTACAATGCGCATCTTACGTTGCGAGGCATCCCATATCTCAAAGAGGAGGTTCGCTGTTGGGGGCATTGGTTCTATCTCGGCCATTTCATCCGGTGGGAACATGGAGTCCACCGGCTCCGTAGCGGGACACGTCCATTCGTCCACATTAGCATCCGTGGTCTTCATATAGACATAGGGGCTCACCTCCTCGGGTGCCTTGGCCTGACAGACGAGGTTAGTCGGATTCGGTCTAGCACCGACGGCACCGAAGCCCGACCCCGCACGGTTCCCGCGTGCCTGTATACCCAAAAATACATTGTTTTTACCGGCCCCGTTTCCGAAATCAAAGATACGCGCATTGTTGGTAAACTCGTCAAAATAGGCCCACACGGACACGCCGCGGAGTTGCCGCAAGTCCACCACGGAATCAAATTCTAAGGCGTTATTTTCACCGATTTTAATGAACTGGTCGGCAGTCTGTGTGGCGGCATCCCCACCCGCCAGGAGCCGGTTGAGACCAAGACCCTGCGTTGTAGGTCGCTTGGGGGTTTCATCAATACCAACACCGCCCGCTAACTTTATTTGCGTATTGGCGGCGTAATCCAGGAGGTCATCATACCATCGGTACCATACCATGGCACCCTCGTAGAACCAGAGGATATCCGCAATGTTATCGGGTGGGTCATTATCTACCACCTCACTCTCGGCGCCCTCTTTGAAGCACGTAAGACCCGCCGGAATACAACGGGCTTCCCAGGCGTCCACAGGAGCCTGAGCCACCTTGACCACGCGGCAGTAATCATCCCGCTTATCCCCGTTGGTATCTCGGAAGTAGTCGTCGCGTGAAAAGACGACACCCGAACGGGCTGATTCTGTGCGATATGTCAGGGCATCCAGACCCTCTTGACCGGCGAGCGCACAGGCCACCATACGACTGTCGGGATCCCCCTCTTTCTCCACAACACGACAAAAGTCCGCCTTGTAACCGAGTCGCTGTACGTCCACGTAGCCCTCAAAATAGCGCCCGTTGCGCACCCAACCACCGCCCTCTTGTACTTGACCCGGCACAACGTCGTAGCGTTTGGGGAAGTACCGTGCAAAGAACTCGGGAATCTGCTTATCCCCGTCGGTGAACCCTTCGGCAAACATACGGCCCCGCAGCCATTCCCAGCCTATGACTATAAATACCAGAAATATGGCGGTATATATCATCCATTCCCACACCATTGTACCGAAACGTACTCTCCTACTTATGCGGCGGGTTGCATTTGAGCGTGCCTGAGCGCGCCAAATTTGCATGCTAAAGAACCACTGCCCTCAAGTAAGGAATGGACCGTCTACATGCACTCCCAGACGCGGGCGACTTTTTTGATTTCAGTGCACGCCGATTTGTAGGCACGGCACGCCGTATGATTCGCACGGTTCCGGCAAGCGAAGGGCTCAAGCAGTGGGATTTGTGGGTAGCCCAGGCACTCACCGCCGTTGCCAAACTCCACGATGCGGGTCTTCTACACGGCGCTATTGACCCTGCTGCCCTTGTCATCAATGAGGACGGTAATTTGCGGCTGGGGAGCCTCCAGAAAGTGCGCGAGGATACCACACCGGTAACCACAAACCCCTTTCAACCCAACAACTTGCTACTCCCTCCGGAACAGAACTTATACGCGGCTTTCAAGGATGCTATACCCTTTCAAACGGCGTACCAGAGCCTCCAACAGGCAAACTGGTCCATGGACCAATTGGCCACCATATTCCCAACAATCCAATTTACGCGCCCTGCCATGTTTGGCTTGTACGAGCTCATCCAATCGGACCCGGCATACCAGGGGATGCAGAAAGCAGGCGACGTTTGGATGGTGGGATTCGCGCTTCTCTCGGTATACTATGAATGGTTGGAGTGGCCGTATGCCGCCTCCGCGGAATTCTATCAAACCAGACATGAGGCATTTCATGATTTGGTAGAAAATATGGTACGTGTGCTGCCGGCGGACCGTATTACGGCCGTGGAAGCCCTGAAACAATGGGCGCCCCAGGAGGTGGCTGCTGCTACCAACACGATTGCATCAACGCCTAGCGTGACCGACGAGACTTCTGACGCTGGCGCTGCTGCTGATGTAACCGTCGCGTCACCCTCTTCTGTTTCTGTAATTGGCGGCGGTAGCGGCGATAGTGGCGAGCCACGGCGGCGCCGCCCCTACCTAGCTTTACAGTCCCATCCCGCGGGACGCAGTAGAACCCGCAGAAGTCCTCGTAATTGAGGTCCGAGTTCTGCCACAAGTAATTACGTGCCGCCAACGCCGGGTTGAAAATAGGCCGTTTTAACGCATCATAGCGCTTCACTTTATTGGACCCGTCCTTATGACTCCACATTCCATCGGCATCTTGGCGATAGTAATGGTAGTCCTCACCTGGATCCACAACCAGGGCAATCTTACTCATCCCCTTGGGACACTTTCCATAAAACGTTCCCTTCTGAATGGCGGGTGTATCGGCCTTTTGCAGGCGCTCTACAACCGCACAGGAGCGTCGCTCTGCCGTGTTGAGAGCATTGCGGTCCCCATGCTTAGCACCGGGTTGATGAAAATAGCGGCGGCAACTCCCATTCTTTTTACACAGCTCCGCGGATATGGGGTCCAGTACATTCATGCCGTAGGAATAGCAATTGTGCGAAAGGCGCACCGTGGAATCCCGATTGTATCGCATGGGGTCATAGGGCGGTTCATAACCCGATTGTGGAGAACCTGGGCATCCTTGGTGCTCCGCGCAAAACAGGGAGCCGCGCAAGACTTCCTTCGCACACGGTTTTTTACTGAAGGGGTCGGCGCATTGACATTTAGCATCCGGTTTTTTGTTTGTTGCAGCCTCATTGGCTGCGATAGATGGAAAGTAATCATTCCATGCCGAGCGACTCTTGCGACGTCGGCGTGTCTTTCCAGCAGCACCACCACTACGTAACCGCATTCTACAATCCCTCTACATGGACGTGTGAAAAAGTGAAGGAATGTGCCCACTCTCTCCACAACATTGTCACCCCATCCTTCTCCTCCCTCTTCCTCCCATTCAACAAATGCGCATTCTTCCCCTTTCCTTCTATTCAGCCCTCTCCGAAGCCGAAATTCAGCTACATGAATGCTCGGACCGTATTTGGGTACCCCGTCATATGTTTGAACGCTGGTTGACCGCCGAGGAAGTCGGCAACGTTGTCATAGTTCAGCTGGAGGGTATTCCCGCATGCATGTACGCACCTCACACCGGCCCACGCAATGTTCTATACGCACCTACGTGGATGTGTGAAGAACTGGGTGTTTCCATGGACCCCCCTGAGGAGGCTGACAGTGACCTGGAAGACGACTATATCGTACCGGAACGCCTACAACCGCCGATGTGTACATTCCTCAAGGTGCAACCCCATACATCCGAACATTTACCGGCGTGTGTTGGAGGTGCTGGGGGTGATGCAATGCCCGAAGAAACCCTGAGCCGCGCCTTTGAATCCTACACGTGCCTCCGCGAAGGTCAAACGCTTACATTGGGTCTTCCCAGCGGAGACCGGCTCTTTGCTACTATTGTGGAGGCGTTGCCGCACGGTCAGGGCCCGCTATGTATCCGAAATACCGAAATTGCCATGGACCTGTTGGAACCCCTGGACCGCATTGTGGATACGCCAGAGCCTGTGCCAACAACAACGCTAACGCCAGCACTAGCGCCAGAGCAAGCACCGGAACCAGCACCAGAACAACCCGCAGAGCCCGCCTACTTCCAGGAATCCCGTGAGGCGAGAAGGGCGCGCTGTGCTGCCGCCGCGCTAGCCCGCTTCGGAACACAAACAACGACCTCAGATACGTGTTAAGAATCCCGGTGGTTCCAACATGGTCTCATTATGGTCCGCACCCCACCAGGTATACCAGGCGCGCTCTTTCCATTCCACGGCTGCCCAGATGTTCGTCTCCCATACCAAGTGTCCCGCGCGCAACCAGGCTTCCAACATACTCGTCGCTACACCATAATAGGCGTCTAAAATGGCCACGGGTACCACGAAAAACCCACCACAGAATCGCCAACATATGGCATCCGAGGAAGGTGCCTGCGGTGTCGGCCAACATCCAGGAATTGTTACGGTATGCGGAGACCAGCCAACGCGCACCTGGTCTGCAAAGGCCCGCCGAATGCGCGCCTCGTCACCCACGATTTTCATGATACCCGCATCAATCCAAGCAATATGCGTGGTCCCCTGCGGTATAAAAGGAACCGCTCTCCATACCATTTCCAACTTGGTATTCATGAGCGCCATAAACGCCGCCGTATCCTTTGCGTCGTTTTTGGCTGCCGGTAGCCGCGCCTTGCGCCCCTCATAGGCTTCCATGCATACACGATATGTTTGAAAATCACTCAGATGCTGTCGGAGAATATGGACATGTGGTGGTAGCGCAAAGGGTATATCATGGTCCGTAAAAACATATAACGGCGCCTGAAGGAGCGCAATTAACTGTTGGAAATGCCGGAACAGGGTGGGTAAATAGTCGTCCCTTACGGCGTATAAACTGGAAACATATGCCAGCATCTCTTTGGTTTTTTGTTATTGGATGCCTTTAGCTAAAAGGATTGTGCCACGGCAAAAATTGATGTCAATTGGCAGACTTGAACGCCGGTGTGTGTCAGACATACTCTCACTTCGCCTTCACCTTCATCCTCAAAATGGTTCTTTCTCCTTCCTCCGTCTTAACGCCTCTTTTGGAAACCATTCCCTCCCTCCGACTTCGTAAAGATATTTGGACCCATTTCCCCGTTTGCCTGATTAAGTTGCCTTATGCAAGCGATGGCCATGACCGCTACGCGATTCAATGGCATCAAAAGAACCTGGATATGTGGTGCCAGAAAATTCCACACTATCAACATATCGTCCATCTGCGTCTTCTGAAGGCTCTGGCATCCAGTCCCAAATGGCTCGTGGAAAAGCCAAAAGCACCTGGCGACCTCTGCGTGATTGCCATGCAATTCTCGGAAGAACCTCGTGCCTTTCACACACTGCCTGATATCCGCGGTGCCCCCACGGTTATTGAAGACATTGAGGACATAAAGCAATACTTTCCGATTTGTTGGAAATCTCGCAAAAACCAACACATCCTTGAATTTCATAATACATTTGTGCGTGCCCTGGCCGAAAAGCAGGGCATGCAGGAAGAAGATGTGCGCCGGCTCACCTTGGAACGTTTGCTCCCCGCTTTACGAGAAGGCGGGTGGTGCGTAGACTTCCCTGCAAAAACGCCCACGAGCATCCTTTGCACAATTCATAGAGCTTAGTTGTGGTGCTTCGCACGCAGTGTAGGTAGCTCAATAAGAGAAGTTTGTCGTTCACTTAGAACTGGCTTATTTTTCGCATCTCGGACATTGTGATTGGATGCGACAAAAGTTTTGACATATACATGAATGAGTGTGGGACAAGGCATTTTCTGACCGTCTTGCATGGACGGCCGCACACTTTCAATTTTTTATGCATAGAGACCTGTTGAGAGACAATACATGTATATTTGTCAGGGCCGAACCGAGAAATACCAATACACACTACATATTGCCCAAGAACCTCTTTGCCTACCTAGAAGCCCCAAAGGTCATCTCCTCGTACAAGGCCGCCGAAGGCGGCTTACCCCCTCGGTACATGCGAATGAACTCCTCCAGGCGTTCTGCAGTAATAGGATGCGCGCGCCGCTTACACGAATCCGGTGATACAAACGCCGACGTACCGAGCATGGAACACTGAATGCGCTCATAGAAAATGTACTGGAGGAACGATGAACAATTCATAGCAGCGGGCAATCCACGTGTAGGACATTGGGCGCTCACCAGGGTTTTGTAATTCGTATTAATTTTGATATATTGTGTTGAGAGCCCCCACGTTCCTTTGGGACCCTCGTTGCCGTCCCCAAACGTCGCCTCAACGGGATTCAAGTATTGCGACGGCTCCACAAACTCCAATATGCGCTGCAGATGAGTGCGTGTAAAGTATCCGTAATCTATGAGGCGATTGTGGAAAGCGAGGCCACGTGCATCTTCGCCCACGAAGTTTACAACGTAGTCCAGATTGTAAAAAGCGCCCTGGCCCTCTTTGTATCCGAAGCCGAGCGAATACAATTTTGCGTCCGCCAGGACCGCCAGAGATACATGAGAATCCTTGGAAAGTGATTTGGGTGTTTGGAATACAAAAAAGAGGGGCACATCTCGCAACCGCTCGGTGGAACCATAATGCAATTTTACGTGACGTGTTAGGGGTGATGTGAAACCATGGGGTGCCGTTAAATAG
>JACCDY010089081.1_pt1 | contig 13633 bp, 10 predicted proteins | sample 7446391 | NCBI WGS metagenome assembly JACCDY01 (sample SAMN15323451, study PRJNA562643) | freshwater metagenome | isolation source: river surface water | place: USA:Blue River Watershed | collected 2017-08-18 | reverse complement strand
CTGGAGAGGTGGCTGAGTGGCCGAAAGCGCCCGTTTGCTAAATGGGTATACCCCAAAAGGGTATCGTGGGTTCGAATCCCATCCTCTCCGCCACTTTCATAAGACCCTTTAAAACAAGGGCTTATGTTGTTGTCTCCGATTTTGAGGGTCAAACTATGACCAAAAACTATGACCAAACGCCACCGATAGTTGGCGAGCGCCAGGGAGCAGGATTGAGGGCATGCGCAGTATTGTGCCTGCCCCCTTGTCGGCTAGGTTCCTGTCCTTACGCCAATGTCAGATGCCAGCTCTGCCAGCATGCCAGATAAGCGACCCAAGAAGGCTCGGGCAAAGTGCGTCAAGACGCCCCGCGCTAAGCGATCTGAGGGTGTAGCTGCCATCCTCGGGCAAAGCATGCCACAGTTAGGCTGCGAAGAATGGGATTTTAGATGGATTTCCAGCAAATCTGAATGGGATGTAGTCACCGATTATGAGCTGGGGCGTGAGCTGATCCGTCAGGTAAACTTCAGGCTGCATCGTGATCATCCCGTGGTGCCTGGTGCAGTCCCCCGGGCGGAGATACACCCCGCTTGGCTTTGGTATGTTTCGGAGGGCCGACTCGGCAGCCTGATGGGTGCTGCCGATAAGCCAGGGATGCCGGAGAGTAACTTGGCTAGGCTTCTCGCGGTGGTTGTCTCCTCTTGTTCTGACCTTGCGCGTATGGTTTCGATGCCTCCCTCGGCATTGAAGCGTAGGAAGTGGATTAGTTCGCTGGCCAAGAAGAAGCAGCCTAATCAAGGCCTTCGCTTCCAGCCTCAGATCAAAGGACCTTGGATTCCCGATACCGAGGACGACAGTCCGCCGCGTGATGAAGATGATCTCATGGTGTGGGGTGAAGTCGAGGTGCCGTATCCTTGCCATCGGTTCATCCTGCATGTCCCCATGTTTCGCCGGCTTACCCGTCAGCAGGCTCAGGCTGAGTTCGCTAAGTGGGTCGCCCAGTCAGGTCTATTCGCTGGCCCGGGTCGATCGCAGGCGCCGCAACTGCTACAGCTTGCGTTCTACCGTTTCAATCAAGGCAGGGAGGGGCTGAATAAATCAGGTGAATTCGCCGTTCAGTTCGAGCCGCGCAACGCCTTGAAGGGGGACGTCAACGCGGAATCTGCCGAGTTCGGAGGTGAAATCTATCGGCCAATCATCCGAAGGACCTATGGCGGGGTAGCTGTTCTATGGTCTAAGTCGCTTAAGGCCACCAGCGAGCGGCTAGAACCCTTCGTCGATAGGTTAGCATGGATGGTACACTACGACTATCAGGGCAGGCCGAAGACACCGTGGACAGGCAAGATCCGCAGGATCGACGAGATGGGTCATTAATGGAAAGTTCTGCATCAATACACTAACCCGACGGTGTGGTCGGTTGGCTTCCTGTGGTTACTTCAGGATGTGCTATGAAGCACAACCATGTGCCTATCGGCGACGGGGCCAAAATCGTCGCCACTAACAGTCAGGCCCTCATCAGGCCTGAATGGATTCGCCTTCCCAGAGAAGGCTCAACCTGTCCCTTCAGTGGGCTAAGCCGATCCTATCTCGCGGATCTGGTCCGACGCCGAGAAGTGCCTAGCAAGGCGCTTCGCCGGCCTGGGACCGTCCGCGGTGTCCGGCTGATCTGCTACGAGGGCCTCATGTCCTACATCCGCAACTCGCAGGGAGGGGCCGCCTAACATGGACTCCGATCTTAACCTGCGACTGGCGGCCATCCGCATCTCTACGGTGGCCCGTGCCTACGGGATGGAAGTCCGGGAGCGCGGCCTATCCAGGTGCGTATTCCACGATGACCATACCCCCTCGTTGTCGGTCACGCCTTCTGGGAAGCACGGCGCCGACCTCTTCAACTGTTTCGGCTGCGGAGCTGCCGGTGATGTGGTTGGGTTCATGGCCCGGCTCGTCGGCATCGATCGTAGAAATGCGGTCAAGGCGCTGCTAAAGGACTATGCGGTTCACGACTGTGTGATGCCTCGTGTACGTCAGCCCGAGGCTGTTCAGCCGGTCGACGTGGCGAGCTATTCCCTTGATGAGGGCGAAGCCTGTGATTTTGAGATGCTCTCGAAGCTGAGAGGTATCTCTGTTCCGGCTCTTAAGTTGGCTGCCGGCCGGGGGTTGCTTCGGTTCGGCTGTTATGCCCGAGAGCGGGCTTGGGTCGTCGTCGATCCGGCGGGTTCAAACCTTCAGTTTAGGCCACTCCGGCCGGGTCTATGGTTCGGCAAGCATAAGGCCCTCTCGGCCAAAGGTGCTTCCACAAAGTCTCCCCTGGGTGTGGGGCGACTGAGCCAGGCAGACCAGGTTCATGTCGTCGAGGGTGGTCCGGATCTCCTCGCGGCTCATCAGGTCATGCTGTGGATGCACGGCCCAACTCCCGATCGTGTCGCCGCTGTGGCCTTCCTAGGGGCCTCCGTTGACCCTTCCCGCGGAGAGTGCGAGCAGTTTGAAGGTAAGCACATCGTTATCTGGGCGCATGCGGACAAGCCGGGCATGGACTCGGCCGAGCGTAAGCTCGAGCTGCTGTATCCTCACGTTCGGTCGGCTTCGGTTTTGCTGGCTTCGGAAGTGCTTCCTGGGGCTAAGGATTTGAACGACATTGTCAGCAGCCCTGGAGGCTTTGACGCCATCCTCGCCCGGAGGGAGGTGTTCTATGTCTAAAAAATCCAACCCCCCTCTGCGTACGCCGTTTCCCGTTGAGCGCCTCCCAGGTGCTTTCGGGGCCATGGCCTCTGCCATGGTCGGTAGGTACCAGTGTGGCGTAAACCTGCCTTCAATTGCCGTATTGGGTGCATTGAACGCAGCCATTGGTAATCGCTTCGTCGCCTTCAATCCTATCGGCCTGAAGGTCACGCCGGCCAACTTGTTCCAGATCGCTGTTGCCAAGAGCGGCGACGGAAAGTCGCAGGTAATGTCGAGAGCCTTCCGTCCAATCGAGGAGTATGAGCAGGAACTCGTTAAGACCTGGAGGGAGAAGGTTGAACCCAAGGCTAAGGCACGGAGGGATGTCATCAACCTTCAGATCTCGGAGCTGAAGTCATGGACCAAGGCCAAGGCCAAAAAGGCCGAAGTCGCGCGCGAGGCTGAGGATGAGGCAACGGCTGAGGGCTTGGATGATGGTAAGCCGCAAGGTCTTGTTGGGGCTGATTTCAGGTCTTCGGAGGTTGATGGAGTTTCGCTCCTGGCGGATGAAGATGCCGTGGTTAATCGGCTGGAGGCGCTCCATCGTCAGCTGGCGATCGTCGAAAAAGACCTTATCCAGCCTAGGCTGATCGTTGACGACTGCACGCCTGAGAAGATGGCCAGTTTGCTGGCTAACTTCCCTAGCTTGATCAGCGCCAGTGCTGAGGCCCGGAAGGCTATGGATGTTCTCATGGGTCGGTATAACTCGAAGAGTAATGATCAGCCTGCGGACGATGTCTTTGTGAAGGCATTCTCAGGCGACCCCATCAAGGTCGACCGTCAGGGTGCTGGTTCCATCGATATTCTGAACCCATGTCTCTCAGTGCTATGGATGGTGCAGCCCGGCAAGGTGGATAAGCTGCTTACCGCGGAGTCCCTCAAGGACAGTGGTTTCCTCCAGCGTTGTCTGTTCGGCTACTCGGAAGGCGTGTCGGGTAACTTCCTCGACGCAGTGCCGATTCCCGAAGACGTCAGCCGGGCCTACCACGAAGCGCTAAGGCTGATCCTCGACCATGATGTCGCAGTCAGTGGGCAGGGTGCCATCAAGCTGAGCCGTGCCGCAGGCTTGCGCATCAACGACGTTCGCGAGCAAAGGCGTCAGTTCTGGGCGCAGAAGGGCGACAACTACCAAATGTTCGAGTGTCGGTATGCTGAGCAGGCCGTCCGAATTGCCCTGAACTTGCACCTGGCTAAGCACCCTGGATCTTGGGGTAAGCAGGAGTTGGACCTGGAGACTGTCGATGCAGCGATCGAGATCCTAGGGTTTTACATCCAGAACCACGATGGGATCTTCGCCTCATTTGAGCATAATGAGGCGGTGTCTCACAGCATGGAGGTGGCCAAGCTGTTGAAGCACTTCGGTGGTGCCTTCACCTTGAGGGAGGCACGCCGTAGTCCGTTGAAGTCCTTGGAGCCTGGGCTTGAGGACTATCTGGAGACAGAGGTTTCCGAAGGACGTCTGCACAAGTTCCGGGCCGGCCGGACCGATAAGTATACCGACCAGAAGCACCGGGCTGTCTTGCCTCCAGATGGCACATTGAAGCCTGACGGGCTGCCCGAGCCGCCGGCAGGACCGTTCTGATCCCTACACAAGGGGAGGGGGCTTTGGCCTCCTCCCCTTTTCTTTGGCATCTGGCATGCTGTCACTGCTGGCAGCTGACATTCAGTGGAGTTGGGTGACTGGCGTAAGGGTGGTCGCGTACGCGCGCGCGCGAGAAGGCAGGGTGCGGGGGGCCTTGGGGGGGTAAAATTAGCTTAGGAAAAAAGCTAGCAACCGCGACTGACTGTTTGTGGCGAGCTAGTATGTCGACTGTGCTTACCCCGCTTTTTTCCTCTTTTTAGGCGTAACGCCGTTACCCAACCAATCGCTCCAGCTAATCCAGCCTTTACCCTTATAGTAGTTATAGGGATTCCCTGGTATGGTCTCTCCAAGCTGGGGAAGGTTGGGCATGCCGCCTTTGCGATATGTTAGCCATTCCTCAAACGATCTTAGCTTTAAGCTGTGGACAGCTTTTTTTGCCTCAGCGTAAGGAAGGACAGCATTTTTCTTCTCCGCGCCTGTAAGCTTATTCAGGCCGAGCCAGTGGGGCATGCTTATAAACTCTGATCTATAAACGCCACGTGGGTTTCGGGGTATACTATCGGGCAGAGGGGGCAAGTCCCTCATTTGACCTTTTATGTACGCTTTCCAGTCTTTTCCGGATTTTAACCCAAATTTACTTACATAGATTCTCGCTTCTTCAAACGGGAGATACTCGCGTTGAGTGGTGGGTCTAAATCCGTTGCCTAGCCAATCTCCAAATCCATTCCACCCTTGATCTCTGTAAACTGTAGACGGGTTGGCCGGAATATCCTCTGGAAGGGTGCCATATTTCTTGGTCTTCCCAGTGCAATATGCGCGCCACTCTGTGCTGGTACCAATTTTTAGCTTCCTGGCGAATGCTCTGGCGGAGATAAAGTCGCGATACTGATGTTTGCCTGGGGCCTTTGATCCGGTTCCTAGCCAATGTCCCCAACTGATCCAGCCTTTGTCTTTGAATACCGTGTGGGGCGCTTTGGGTATGCCCTTCGGCAGGACTCCTTTAGCATGTTCAAACCAGTCGTTTTGACCCGTAAATCTAAGACTAACTGCATACTTTCTTGCTTCAGGATAGCTTAACCAGGCGCGCGTTTTTCCGTTTCCTAGCCAATCTGGGTAGCCTTTCCATTGGGATGGATAGGCTCTATTTGGCGATCCGGGGATGTCCGTCGGTATCTCCGGGAGGTTTTTAAATTCTCCACGGCGATATTTATTCCACTCTTCTTGAGTTTTCAACATCAGCCCTTTCACGAAGTCCTTAGCCTCATCAAAGGGACGATATTTTACTCCCCGAGTGCGTCTGCCTGTACCGAGCCAGTCGCCCCAATTCTTCCAGCCTTGGTTAGCATAGATAATGTGGGGAGAATGAGGTATGTCATTTGGCAACCTGCCATTCGGCCTGCTTTTAGCTAGTGACCAATAGGATGCTTGGTTTGGTAGCCCCAGATTTTGCACGATTTCGCGGGCAATAGGGAAGGGTAGCCAATCTAGCCTCGCCAGACGTCGCCAACATTTGATCTGCAAATCGCTAGTAAACTCAGCGATGTCTACACGCTCTGCGAATCGTTCCCCGAAGTTAAAGTGGATGCGGCCTGTGCCGGCTGGGAGTCGCCCTTGTGATATTAACCTAAACTCATCGATGATCCGTTCGTCTTGGGACGCCAACGATGCTAGCATATCAATGACTTCCTTAAAGGCTCCTGACTCTTTCAGGCCACCAGACTCCTCGTCATGAAGTACTGGTAGGATAACATAACCCAGTTTCTTGCCTTCTGCTGGGCGTAGCGCGCGACCGACCGCCTGGACGATGTCCACCTTGCTCTTCTTAGGATCAGCAAACAGGACGCAATCGATGCTGGGTACGTCCACGCCTTCGGTGAGGCATCTCGCGTTGGTAACAAGTGCGCGGTCAGCCTTTGCGAACTGCTTTATAATATTTGAACGGGTTCCGGTGGGAGTCTGGCCAGAGACGTGGAAGGTGGACAGCTGGCCGAAAGAAGGGAATTCCTCGGTGAAGCTGTCGTTGTATTCTCTGAACTGCTCGGCCCGCTTAATGCTGCCGTGGAAAGATACGGCATGCTTGATTGGGTATTCCTTCATGGCCTTCCTTAGCGCCACCATCGCAGCTAGCATGTCGGCTTCCATCTCCTCGTCCCATTTACCGCTATCAGGGCGGACGAACAGGTTCTTCTGGATTAGCTCCTTCACCTCGTCACGGCTGACTCCGATGGTGATAACGTTATAGTCGCAGAGAATCGGCCGTTCACCCTCTACGACCTCCATTGCCTTCTTGAATGTGAGAAGATGGAAGGTTTCCCCGTATACCTCCGGGTCATCCATGCTCAGGATCTTGTCACTGCTACCGCTGAATCGCCGCTCGGTAGCGGTCATGAAGACTCGTTGGCGAATCTCGATGTTATGGTCGTGTATGAGGTGGGAGAATAGCTTATCCCCGTCGCCCACAGTTTTGTGCGCCTCGTCCATTATCCCCAGGTCGAATGCGTACTTGGCCTTCCGGGCGGCCGTAGCTAAGACCTGGCCGCTTTGGTAGGTAGTGAAGACAACGGTCAGACCCTTATGCTCGGTCTTCAGCCACTTGGCAATTTCATCGGGGGAGGTGAGGCAAGGTACGCCTAGGTCTTTGACCTTAATGGCTGCATCATCCTGCTCCATTCGTCCGGCCGTTTCATCGCTACAGACGCAGATCCAATCCACAGCGACGTTGTTATGGTAAGCCTCGCGCGTCCAGACGCCTAGGGTCTGTTTAACCAAGGATAGGCTAGGTACGGCAATCACGACCCGCTTAGAACCAAGTGCCTGAGACAGGAACCATGCTGTAAGGCTCTTCCCAGTGCCGCAGGGCATGATTAGCTTACCACGGGTAGCCTTGCCCTCCTTGAAGTGCTTAAGGCCGTCTTGGATGGCATTAAGCTGGTGCTTCCGGGGAGAGTAGGGGGTTAGCGCCACCTTCTTGCCGGCAAGTTTGCCCCTTAGGGTGTCAAGGAAGGCCGCGTCGATCTGCTGCCATATCGGTAGACCGTCGAATAGGACCTTGGGATTATGGTCGTAGTGGTTTGTTACCCGCTGGGTGGTGGTACAGACTAAGAGGTAGGAGAAGCCTCTAGAGGATTCGAAGGTCGTCGCTACGCTACTCGAGATGTCATTATGCGTTAGCTCTTGGTCGGTGTCTTGCCGGTACTTGCACTGGATGGACCAGAATTCTCCGCTCCGAGTTTCACCCACAAGATCTACACCCCACTCAGGGATGCGCAGCCTTAGCTTCTTAACAACCTCGGCGGGGGCATCTTCAGGGCGCCAGATGTTTACGAACTCCTTAGCGTACGTCTCATGGGTACGTAAGAATGCCTGAGTTAGATCCTCAAACCTCGCGCCTTTATCAATTTCGCTGAAGCCTGCCCACTTCGCATGAATATCATCCCAGGAAGAGCAGCCTTCTATGGACTCAAGTAGAAGGGGTTTCCGGTGGGCAGAGATCATCAAGCTATGTGCTGACGGCTAGGGCTGCCTCAGGTGAGACAGCCCATCTTGTCAGTTCGCGTCTTCGGAAATCTTAATCGAAGTCTTCATGAGGTTGTTCTTAATCTCACGAATCGTTCGCGCGTGGATAACTGACGTTTGCTTGTTGCAGTGATATTCGGCCAGGGCGTCGTAGACGCAGCCTAAGATGTACTGCTCTAAGTGCGGCTTCGAGGCTGCGAGATATGGGTGGCTCAGGTTGATCGTGATATTGATCACGTTGCCTGAGGGGGCGGTCTCGTAGTCGAGGTAGATGTCGAGGGCGTTCGTTTGCTTAAGGAACACTCGCACAAGAACGTCTACAATCTGGCACTCAAAAGAAGGCTTATTTTCGGCTACAGTTTGCTCGATGACTTCTGAGTAGATGTTGTCGGTGACTTTGGGGTCCCTATTGATTGTGATAGGAATCTGAGTTACCGTGTCCTTGAATTGGGGGGAGGTAAAGATTTCGGTTACTTCGTCGATAGCTACTGCGACATCCTTCTCGGAGAAGTCAGGCTTTGGGTCGCCGCCCCTTTTATACTCAGCGGCAGTTTTCTTGAAGTCGTTGAACTTATCGAAAAGCAGCTTATCAAGAAGCTCCTCTTGGTCTCCGCTCCACTTGATGTTATCTTTGGTGTGAGTGACGTCGAAGCCGTCCATGTGGATTTCGCCGACAAGGCGCTGACTTGAGACGGAGGTGGTCAGGCCTTCGCCGCCGCCCCCGAATAGGCCTTCAGGCTTCCAGGTATTCGGGAAACCTCTGATGACGCGCTTATTCTGCAGGATCGTAAGTCCGCCGATGGATTTGCCGCCCTTTTGCATGATGCCGATCCATCCCTTTGCAGTCTTCCCCTCGATGTCGAAAGAGAACTCCCGCTTATAGATGGCTCCAGAGACATCCTTTAGGAACAGATAATGATTATCATCGGACCACTCGATATTTTCATCATTGAAGGTAAGGGTCAGCTTTTCATCCCTGAAGTCTTCTCTGTAGATTGATGCAAGGTACTCCTTGATCTTAGATAGGCGTCTTTTTTGAATCACTTCATCTAGCTCGGACACTTCGATGACGGTGTAGTGTTCGTCCGGATGGCAGTCTTTGAACTCTTGGAACCCGAGTTCGAAGTTTTCAGCCATGATCTTGTTGTAATCGAGGGTGACTTGATAGGCGCTGGTATGTCCTGCCTTCTTGGTCTTAACCGTGAACTTATCGCCGAGCCAAATACACGAGGTCTTAAGGCCCATTCCGTATACGGAACGACCGGGTCGATTCGTCTTTTTCCCGATAACCATCGCGGACTGGAGTGTTTCAAGGTCCATCCCAATCGAGTTATCAGCGATTCGAAGAATCGACGCATCCTGGTCGTAGGTGATGCGCACTTCGCACTTAAGTGCGTTAGGGTCGTGCTTCAGAATTAGGTCCCTGTTAAGCTCATACCAATAGGTCGAGTTGTCCACGAGTTCTGCCAATGCATGCCAGTGGGTATAGTCAGACCTTTTGTAGCTTTCGATGACTTGGGGCGAGATTTCTAATTTCATTTCAAGAGTCCTTTAATACATACCGACCGTCCATTGCATGCAATTCAAACTTCAGCCCTAGTACTGCCTTTCTCTGGATGAATGCGATGGTCTCTGTCGCGTTTCTGATGATCGTCCATTCGCCCTCAGTCCCGTTGTAAACAAGGGGGATTTTTGTGATTCCTGCCGGAATTGCGCTAGGGCTGGTTATAATTAGTTGTGTGAAATTATTACCACCTTCCTTCATTCTGCAGATAGAGACAAGGGAGGTAGGCTGATTAGGGAGGTCGCCTTCGATGTGGATCATGTGCTTGTTGAAGGCGTCGTTTCGGAAAAGTCTTAATTCCAGTAGCGAGACGCCCTCGCACCTCAATGGCTTCCTCCAGTCGTTCTTTTTCGTGGAGTCTACGACTACTAGGAAGCCAGGTGGCTTTTCTAGCATCAGCTTAGCCATTTGAGGTGTTACCCTGGCTGCATTGTTCGAGATGAACCTTTTGATGAGTTCATCATCATAAATTGCAGTCTTAAATCTCCTGAGCTGAGGGAGAATGTGTTCGAGGTAGTCGTGCGATGACTTTTCAACTTCCACCACATACCAACGGTTGTTTGATTTACTGATTAAGCAAAGATCGGCGCGAGTTGTACGGCCACTTGTCCTAAGAGTGTGTTCAAATTCGAACGCTTCTAGGTCCGGGAAAAGTGCAGGAACGTGTGAGCGGAAGATGTCAGATATCTCTTTCTCCGATTTACTGTCTAGGTCGATTTCCTGGTACCAAAGCCTATCCGAGAATATTTTACTCATTTGCTCTTAGTCTCTTTCCAGGTGATTTTGATTTTTCCCTGCAGATCGTCGGCTTCCGCTTGTAGGCTCTTCTCTTCTGAGCTTGTGCAGTATAAGCTATAGATAGTCGCTTGGGTCTTGTTTTTATGGGGTCTGAGTACCCGGCCAAGCCTTTGAATCCTTTGTCGCCTGCTGGTTGTGGAGCTTGCGATAATTGCAACAGTGGTTTCGGGTGCATTCATGCCCTCATCTAGCGCTCTACATGTGATGAGGGTGTTGAATGTCCCGAGGCGGAATTCGTGAAGATTTGAGCGTCGGATATCCTCCGACAGCTTCGAGTGGTAGATTGTGCAGTTCACGCCGCTCTTTCTGAGAACCTCTTCAAGCGTGATACAACCGCTGATACTTTCGTGGAAGACGATGGTTCTTTCAGAGGTATGCTGCTTCGCGAGGAAGCCGCTGACCCCGAGTCTAGCCTTCACCTTTACGCCAATTCTGGCGCGTGCTATCAGTGCGAGCTTCAGCGCGTCTTTGTCCAATGTGCCGGCCTTTACCTTTGCCGCGATCCGGGCGACCTTCTTGGTGTGATTATCGTATGTTTCTGCTTCCTCTTTAGTCATCGGCACTTTGACGTTAATTAGTTCATAGTTGCAGATAACACCGTCTTTAAGTGCCTGATTGTAGTCATAGCTGTAGATCACGTCCCCGAGTACAGGTCGCATATGCTGTAGGAATCCGTCATCCTGTTCGCGTTCGGGCGTAGCTGATAGGCCAAGGTGGGCGCAGGCCGGGATATTACGGAGTGACTTGCTGTTCTCTTCGCTCCCAGAGCGATGACACTCATCGACTATAAGCATGACTTTCGACGCATCTACAGCTTTACCCAGCCCCTTTCTGGCTGAGTTGATGACCAGGATGTTGAATCTTCGAAGGGCCGTACTTGTGCTGCCGCTTGGCGTCAGAATGTCCGCGTCTTTGACTCCAAGTTCAGCGATTAGACTGCTTCGCCACTGATCCTGAAGCGTGATGGTCGGTACGATAATCACGACAAGCCCATCTGGCCTGGTTTCAAGAAACTTTGCCGCGCATAGCTCGGCGAAAATGGTCTTACCGCCGCCGGTTACTACGCGGATTATGCCTTTCATCTCAGGCATCCACGCCTTGAACGCCTCTTCCTGCCACTTGCGGAGTTCGTATTTTAACTTGTACATAGGGCGGGAGATGGACCGCAGAGATTTACGATCGGACAAGTATTTATTGTAGCAGAATACATCTATCAAACCCATATTTCCTGTATATCGTCTGGTCTAGTGCCTTTGGCGGCCCAATGCCTGTTGGCCTTGCTCTGCCTGCTTCTCATTCGACTTAGTCATTGTCCATTTATCACAATCTCACGTACTAAGTAAGTATGCGCCACATGACTTTAGCTGGTATCTCTGTGTACCTCTTGGCCGTTTTTACTTCCGTTGGGTCACTGCTTGCAGAGGTTGTTGACGTTAAATCTGAACGTGAAATTGCAGAGAAGGGTGGACTATTCGCCCAGCAAGTCCTTGCCCGCCGATACTATGAAGGTGACGGCGTCGAAAAGAATTATGCTGAGGCCTTCAAGTGGTTTAAGAAGGCGGCAGATCAGGGTGATTATTCTTCCGCGTCAAATGTCGGCCTGATGTATAGGGCCGGAGAGGGAGTGCCGAGGGACTATGCTCAGGCTTTGATTTGGCTTAAGAAGGCTGCTGAGCATGGAGACTCAAATGCTTACCTTGGGCTAGGTCGTATGTACATGCTCGGCGAAGGTGTCCCCAAGGATTTTTCTGAGGCTGCAACCTTATACCGTAAGGCTGCTGATATGGGGCATGAGGTTGCTCAAGGTAACCTTGGTATGTGCTATAGCACAGGTTCTGGGGTTCCTAAGGATAATGGGCAGGCTTTTAAGTGGAGGCTCATGGCTGCAATGAATGGCGATCTTGCGTCTCAGTCTGCAGTTGGTGTGTTTTACGAAGACGGGTTGGGCGTTTCCAGGGACTGGGTGGAAGCCTATGCTTTTTATAACATTGCTGCCTCACGTGATGGAAAGAATTCGCGGATGTTCCTTGAGGCTTTGGAGAAAAAGATGACTCCTGAGCAGATTGCGCGTGCGCAAGATAGGACTAAGGAGTTGGTTAAGAAAATTCACTCCGCAGGTAAGCAGAGGTAGTGTTGCTCCCTCGGAACGTAGGAGGAACTTTTTCAACTACCCAAATTTTAGCGCGCGCCCAGGAAGAGGAAACCCGTGGGCGTTTCGGGGGTGTACCCGGGGGTGCCGGGGTGGGGCAGTGGTCAGCCGGCCAGCTCCGGGAGCTTGTCGATCGCGGCCCGGACGTTGTTCCACTCGCCCTGGCTGTAGATGTTATGAACGTCGGTGCTGGTGTGGCCGACGATCTGCATGCGTACTTCTCGGGCGACTTCCATGGACTGCATTGTAGAGACGAGCGTGGTGCGGAAGCTGTGGAAACTCTTTTGGGGCTGGCGGCTTTTACCGGTGGTCGAGCGCTTCGGGTCGACGCCGGCCTTCTCCATGATCTCGATGAATTGAGTGCTGACTCCGGCGCGACCGCCCAGGTCTTTGCCGGCGAAGGAGGGCAGGACGTAGTCCGTGGCCTTGGCCTTCTTGAGGAGTCGCCACTCTTCGAGCCGATCCTTGAGGGTGCGGTGGATCGCGATCTTTACCCAGCCCTTCCGATTCTTGCCGGTCTTCTTCTGCTGGAAAGTGACGGAGGGTTCAGTTCCTAGCTCGAAGGACTCCCAGCGAAGGTCCAGGCAGTCCCCGATGCGGCCTCCGGTGTAGAAGCCGAGGTGAACCAGGGTGCGCCATTCCTCATCCGGGCAGGCTTTCAAGATCTTGTTAACCTCTGGTACGGTGAAGGGGACCTTGGCCTTCGACTCACCCTCAGGAGTTTCGACGGTGTCGGCTGGGTTGACCGCGCAGAGCTGCTGTTTCTGGGCCTTTTTGAAGATCATGCGCAGGACGACGATGCTCTGGCGGATAGTTGCAGGGGAGGTGCCGTCGGCAGCCCGCGACTTGACGAAGCCCTGGATGTGGTCTGGCTTGATCTTATCGATGGGTTGGTTCGCTGCCTTTCCGATGTAGGCTAGGAACTTGCCCACGGTCGTTTTATAGGACCGAAGGGTACCTTCCTTCTTATTGACCTCCTTGGCCTTAAGGAAGCCCTCGAAGAACTCCTTGGTATCAGGGATGCCGATCGACTGCCCGGTGACCAGCTCGCTGGCTTCCTGGGCATACTTGACCAGGGTACTGGCGACGAGGCCGTCGTTGCGCTTGGCCTTGAGGGCGATCCGTTCGAACTCGAGCATGATCTTCTTGGCCATCGCCTTGTCCGACGTACCGGTCGTGAGGCGCTTATAGCGACCGTCAGGCCCCTTGAACTTGGCGAACCAGTTATCCGACTCCGGCTGCTTGAAGATCCATCCCATATGGCCTTGGACTATGACCATAAACTATGACCAGTCAAGGACGTCCAAGGAAGGTCAGATTCTCTATT
>JACCDY011482220.1_pt1 | contig 13639 bp, 14 predicted proteins | sample 7446391 | NCBI WGS metagenome assembly JACCDY01 (sample SAMN15323451, study PRJNA562643) | freshwater metagenome | isolation source: river surface water | place: USA:Blue River Watershed | collected 2017-08-18 | reverse complement strand
GTGGTAAATTTGCTTGTTCTAAAAAATGTGGATACCAAAAATCAAAAGAAACAAATCTTGAGAAGATAGGAGTGGAACACCCACTTAAATTACAGGAATTTAGAGATAAACAAGCTAAAACTAATTTAGAAAAATATGGAGTCGAATTTTTACAACAATCACAAAAAATTCGTGAAAAAACTAAAAATTCTTATTTAGAAAACTTTGGTGTTGAACACATTTCACAATTACAGGAGAATAGAGAAAGATCTAAAGAATGGACTTCATCAGAAGAATTTAAGAACAAATCTAAAAATACACTATTAGAAAAATATGGTGTACAAAATCCTTCACAATCATTAGAAATACAACAAAAAATTAAATCTAATAACTTAATTAAGTGGGGCTATGAACATCCTATGCAATCCGATTTAATGAAAGAAAAACTCAAAAATTCTTTGCTATTGAAGTATGATGTTGATAATATAACAAAGTTTGAAGGTTTTAGAAAAAGTAAGTTTAAAATTGCTAAAGATAAGAACTACATTTCTTATGATGAGAATGGTGTTTGTGTGTTTAGTTGTGATAATGATTTTGATCACAATTTTTTTATTCCAACAGACGTTTATTTGAAAAGAAAGTTGTCCAAATTAAGCCTTTGTACAGTCTGTTTTCCTATCAGTGAAACGCCTTCTATAAAAGAAAAGAATCTTAAAGATTTTATTAAATCAATTTATAATGGTTTGATTATAGAATCGTATAGAGAGAAATTTGAAATTGATATCTACCTACCAGAAATTAATTTGGGATTCGAATTTAACGGAGTTTATTGGCATTCTGAAAAATTCAGAGATAAAAAATCTCACTTAAATAAAACAAACTATTTCGCAGAAAGAGCTATTAGAATTATTCATATCTGGGAAGATGATTGGCTTCATAAAAACGAAATCGTCAAAAGTCAAATTAGAAATTGGCTAAAATTAACAGAAAAAAAAATTTTTGCTAGAAAGTGTGAGTTAAAAATAATTCAAAATACTAGTTTATCTTCAAATTTTCTAAATGAAAATCACATACAAGGAACAGACAAAAGTAAGATTAAAGTCGGATTGTTTAGTGAAAATGAACTTGTCTCAATAATGACTTTCAATAAATCCGAAGGTAGAGATTTATTGGGTGAAACTGAATGGAATTTATCAAGATTTTGTAACAAATTAAATTGTAGTGTTATCGGAAGTGCTTCAAGGATACTTAGTTTTTTTATTAAAGAATTTCAACCGACAAGAATTATTAGTTACGCTGATAAAAGTTGGAGTATGGGAGAACTTTATCAAAAAATTGGATTCCAAAAACTATATGAGACTAGCCCAGACTATAAGTATGTAGTAGGTGGAATTAGAAGAAATAAATCAAATTTTAGAAAGTCTAAATTAAAAACTAGTCTTACCGAATCAGAAGAAATGAAACAAAGAGAAATTTTAAAAATTTGGGACTGCGGTAAAATTAAGTTTGAAATGATTATTTCTTAAAGTAATTTATAAACCCATTTTTCTTGTCCACAAGAATACACTCTGAAATATCCCTTCTCATGTAGTATCTCTACTTCTGTTTTATTAGCGTCATAACCTAGTTTGACTAGCCTTTTTTTATTAAAGTTGAACCTATGTTTTCTAATTCCATCTACAACCCAAAAATAATTTGGTTTAGATAAATTTGATTTTATGAATCCCAATTTTTGATAAAGTCCCCCATTAAATAAGGAAATATCTGCATATGATATAATTTCAGTGATACCACTAATAGTCTTTAAAAAGTGATTAAATAGTTTAGAGGCTGCTCCAACAACATTATAGTTAATTTTGTTACAAAATCTAATTAATTCATATTCCTTTTTTCCATTAGTAAATCTAAAGCCAAAAGTCATCAAACTGACTAATTGATTTTCAGAATAAAGACCTAATTTTAGTTGAGAAGGACTCCAACCTTGAATGTGATTTTCGTTCAAAAATTGAGAGGATTCTTCTGATGATGATATTTGAATTCTACAATTCCTAGCGTATATTTTGTTTTCGATACGATTAACTTTGTTTCGAATGATAGATTTGATAATATCTCTTTTATATTTCCAATCATCTTCCCAGATATGCAATAAATCAATCCCCAATTCCCTACATTTTAAAGTTTTATCTCTGTGATAGTATTTTTCCAAATATATCTCAGAGTGCCAATAAACTCCGTTCATTTCTATTGCTATATTTTGTTCGGGTAAGTAGATATCGAGTTCTTTCCCACTAAGAATTTTTTTATCTTTAATGTTGTAACTAATATTTAGTGAATTTAGAAAATTTTGCATTTCTAATTCCATGTTGGATTGTGCTAAATCTATATTTAGACATTTAGTACATACACAAATATTTAGATTATATCGTTGATAGAGCTGATCTCTATTTATTTCGAAGTCTTGTTTACAATCTTTGTGATGAATTTTGAAAAGAGAATTCTGATAATCTATAACCATATAATTCTCACCGATCAGATTGTCGTATTTAAGTTTAGTTAAGTCTTCTCTTGTTTTTTTAATTGAATTTTTAAACTCCGCTGTTTTAGAGTAATGATCTACTCCCCATTTTTCTAAACTGGTGGATTTTGTTTTACATTTGAATTCTTCAGTCTGTGAATAATTGTCTACACCCCAGTTGTTTTGTGATGTATTTTTAATTTTATCTTTGTATTCATCTGTCTTTGAGTAGTGGTCCACTCCATAGTTTTCTAAAAATGAATTCTTTGTTTTTTGTTTTATTATATCATTCTGTTGTGGGTACTCCACTCCAAATTTTTCTAAATTTGAAGATTTAATTTTTTCTTTACCTTTATCAGATTTAAAAAAATTGTCGACTCCCCATCTCTCTAAGGAAGTTTGCTTGTACTTTTCTTTGTATTCCTCGGTTTTTGAATAGTGATTTACTCCATAGTTTTCTAAAAGGGTGTTTTTTAGTTTCTCCTTTACTTCATTTGATTGCATAGGATTTTCTACTCCCCATTTTTGAAGACAAGTTTCTTTTCTTTTAATATTATTACACTTATTACAATAGTAATTTGATTTCAATCCATTCGTATATTCGTAATAGAATCTAAACTCATTCTTTTTTTCTACAAAACAATTATCACAAATGGATGTGATAATTGATGTAGATCCTGGCATTAAATCGTTAACTTGAACTAAGATAGGTTTTTTAAATTGGATGTCGTATCCAAGTTTTCTAAAATGTTCGACATTAGTTCTATGTCCTTTAAGTTCAATTTCGAATTCCTTAATCATATTATATATATTAAAAAATTCAAACGAGTTTTTGTCAATTAAATAGAATGTAAACCTTGTCCATCATTAGAACTCTCAATAGATATAAGGCGTATTTGATGTTCAGCATCGCCTTTTTTCTTATACAATTCATTGTAACCCTTAGCTAACCCCCTTTTAAATATTTCTGTAAAATAGGCGAATGCGTTATCTGATTTTTCTTCATTGAAGTTGTACCAGTTTGAGAACATATCTAAAAGACCTGATTGATAACAATCCATTCTATCATCATTGTTATAGTATCTCATTTTTTTGATTGTTCTTTTGGCTAAAATCTCTAACATTAGTTTAGATTTGTTTGTTAGTTTTCCTTGAGCTTTGCTTATAATAATCTCAATGTATAAATCTTTGTTGTGTAGATACAAAATTTATAATTTATTTTTTTTGGCTATAGCCTAAAGTATATATACTATTATATTTAAATAATATTAATAGTTTGTAGGAATTAATATTATTTCCTATTTATAACAAATTGTATTTATCATTGCCCAACTTACTCTATATGGATCTGCATTGGAAGCCGGTCTTCTGTCTTCTAAGTAACCACCAGTTATATCATCTAAAATTGAAGAAGGTATTCTAATAGAGGCAGTTCTATCACCTATACCCCATCTGAATTGATTAATAGAACATGTCTCATTATGTCCGGTCAATCTGTTTTCATTGTTAATACCATAAACTTTTATATGTTCTTCAATATTTTTACCTAATTTTTCACATGCTTCAATTACTAATTCTTTCTTATTAATCAAATCACTTCTCATTTTTTCGGTAGAGAAGTTAACATGCATCCCAGAGCCATTCCATTCAATTCCCTTATAAGGTTTGGGATCTAACTCAATAAAAAAGTTATATTTTTCTGAAAGTCTATCAAGTATAAATCTTGATATCCATAATTGATCAGAACCATCTAAGGCAGACACAGGTCCGATTTGATATTCCCATTGTCCTAGTGCTACTTCTGCATTAATACCAGAAATTTCAAGACCTGCTATTTGACATAGTTCGGTGTGTTCTTCTACGAATTTTCTACCACTCACGTGATTTCCACCATTCGCGCAGTAATAATCTCCCTGTGGTGCTGGGAACCCTTCGGTAGGCCAACCAATTGGTTTTTTAGTTGAATTATCATAAATAAAATATTCTTGTTCCCAACCGAAAAGTGAATTCTGATCTTTAATTTTTACAATTTCTTCAAGTTTAAGTCTATAATTAGAATCGTGTGGTGTTAAATCTGTGTTCAGTACTTGGCAAAGAACTAATAAACCATTTGATTTAAAAGGATCTATAAATACGTTAACAGGTTGTAATAAAAGTTCGGATTTAGAAGTTTCGGCTTGATTAGTAGACGAACCGTCGAAATTCCAGATTGAAAGTAAATCTGGTGAGTCTTTGTAAATTTTATAAAGTTCGTCTCTTGTAGATGACTTTTTGACTATTTTAGTTTTAGATCGTATTTGTTGTGGATTGTTACCATCTAACCAAATGTATTCCAAGTGGATATAATATTGAGACATTTGAATTTTATTTTTTCTATTTTTTATATATTATTTTATATTTGAAGTTTTTTTAAATTCTTTTTTTTCAAACAAAACTAAGTAACTTTGATATAGATTTATATCAATTAAATTAAATAGTATGAAAAAAGTATATGTTCAAATTTGGGAGGAATCTGAGTTAGGAAATGGTGTAAAAGAAGATGGTTGTTCGATTCATTTAAGCATCGATAATGCTAAAAATTTTATAAAAAATATCTATAGTGCAAGAAAATCCGATGAAGTTCCAAATTCTTATGAAAGAATAAGTGGTGATTTATTAGAAATTAAAATTTCAAACTCTTTGTATAGAGAATTACTTAAAAATAGGTTTGGACTACGAATCCCACAACATTCCTTTACTAACCTGAAAAACTTGGGTGAAATTAAGTTCTATTATGATGATAACATTTTTTATTAATCTATTTTATTTGATGTCACCTTTATTTATTTGGGTGGAATTTTTTGGTTTTTTGAATAGAGATAAGTTTTTTAAGAAAATCAATTTCGAAGAAATAGAGAGTTTAGATATAAAAACTTATTTCTTTTTTTATATTTCTAAATTACTCTATCTATTCTGGATATTGATTGGATGTTTTTCGAATCAATATCTGTTTTTTTTAATACTGGTTATCATTGGTATTCTTAGAAGTTTAATTTTTATGACAAAAAATAAACTCATTATAAATACTTTTGAATTGGTAAATCCAATTTTCAGCTCAATTATAATAATTTTTATTTTGTACCGAGTATTTTTTCAGTAATAATTATAAATTCAAATCCTTTTCTTTGACAATATTCAATCATATAAGTCCATTTACTTAAATTTTTATTGTACATCTTTAAAGCATATTCGAAGTTTTTTAGTTGCTTCGCACTTGGATTTGGGTTTAACTTCGGCTCAATAGTTTCTGAAAATGGCTTCACTTCTGCTACAACTTTAGATATCGTACCATCTTCTCTTTTTAATTCATAATAGAAATCTGGATAATAACTGTGTTCAGATGTTTTATAAGCTTGTGATTCTGCCACCCATTCAGTTTTCGTATAAGGTATTTTCAGATGTTCAGCTCCCCAATTAATTATTTTTGAATTATTATCTAAATATATCATCATTTTTTGCTCTAGTCCTGAACGATAATATAATCCTCCTTGTGAATTTAATTTGATTACCTTGTCTTTATTGACTGGTGTAAAAAGTCCTTGATGATATTTACCTGGTTGTTTAGGAGCACTATTTAACATAAAAAAATTAATTTTTTTTATATATATTACAAAAATATCATTCTATGGGTGAATTATTAGAAAGATCTGATTTGGGTAAATTAGTTTATGGAGCAGGTCTTTTCGAGAATTATAAAAATAACTCTCTTTATTTTTACGAAAAATACAGACAATCAGATGAGTTTGTTACAAATATTAGTCCAGGTTCAGTACAACTTGGAGGATTTTATCATCTTCATTATATGGATGATTCTAATTGGATGAAATACTCACCTATATTTACAGTTGATTTTAAAAAATTTAATAATCTAATCATAATCTTTGGTGTAAATTTCAATTTTATACCTATTGAAATCCGAATTTCACTTTTTGATAAATTTATTGTTGAAACAGACTTTGAAAAAGATAGACTTTTATCTGTTAATTTTGAGGGAATGTATGATGAATTGAGACGATTTGGTTTCGAATATGCGATTGTTGAATATAACTTAGCTCAAATTAAACTTGTACATAAAATAAACATGGAAGTAGTACCAAGATTTCTTTATGCTGGACATCCAGTCAACAAATACGATCCAAAGAAACTTTATGGAATTTGGAAAGCTAAAATAGAAAATAGAGATAAAAGGGATGTCGATATGTCAAAATATTTAGTAAATGATTTCTTGAAAATGAAAGAAGAATTCGAAAACGAAATGACCTCTCTGAAGGGACACATTGAGAGATTGAGAAGATCTGTTGAAAAATATGGATAATTATTGAAAAATATAGAAATAGAGAGAGACAATATTGATATATAGAAATTATGAAAGCTAAAGAAGTTATGGAAAAATATAAGATAACCAGAAGAACTTTACACAATTGGGTTAAGAATGGTTTAATCAAAGTTGAAAAAACTCCCAGTGGGAGATATATCTATTTAGAAAAAAATGAAAAGTTGTAGTCAATGTAATCTAGAATACGATTTATCATTTTTCAATAAAGATAAATCTTCTAAGGATGGACATAGAGCCAATTGTAAAAATTGTGCTAAGAAATATAGAGAGAAAACTAAAGATAAACAGAAAGAGATCAATAAAAAATATTGGAGTGAACATAAAGATGAGATTAATAAAAAAGCACGAGATTCATACAAAGCAGAAAATAAGAAAGTGTACTATGAGACGAACAAAGCAAACATTCTGAATAAGCGAAAGTTGGATTATCTTAAGAATAAAGAAAGAAAAAAAGAGTACCAGAGAGAATATCAAAAAAAGAACAAGGAAAAGAGAAATAAATACTTAGTAGAAAGAAGACAAAATGATGAGATTTTTAGGTTGATTACCAATATTAGAAATTTAATTCTGAATTCATTTTACGATAAAGGTTATTCGAAAGAATCTAAAACTGAGCAAATTTTAGGATGTACATTTCAAGATTTCAAATTACATTTAGAAAGCAAATTTGAGAATTGGATGAATTGGGAAAATAGAGGTTTGTATAATGGAGAATTGAACTACGGATGGGATATAGATCACATTGTACCTCTATCAGAAGCAAAAAATAAAGATGAACTAATAATATTAAATCATTATACAAATCTTCAACCACTCTGTAGCAAAATTAACAGAGATATAAAGAAAAATAAAATATGGCAGGAAGTTACAATCCATTAAATAATCAAAATCAAGGTGCTGGATATATTTCATCAGCCGTGGAAAATAAAGGACTTTTCAATAGACTATTGAGAAGTTTATCAAACTTTGGAATGAAATATGATGACATGGTAATGAGAAATACCGTGGGTGTTGGTATTAATGAAGATCCCTATTCTCAGAAAAATAATTCAATGTATGATTTCTTTAGCCAACGTGCCGTCGCCTCAGTCTTAAACAGAAAGTCTGTACCTTATTTAGACAGAAGTTATGCAGACAAACGTAGAATTCTGAGAGAATATTCTATTAAAGATGAGTTAAGGGATTTTGTTTCTAGAATAGCTGATGAATCAATTATTTATAATGAGAATGATTTTTGTTCTCCAAAGCCTTTATCTAATGATTATTCACAGGATATTAAAGACAAGTATAACGAATATTTTGAAATTCTTTATAATCGATTTGGATTTGGTGATAGTATCACAGCTTGGAACATGATGAAAGACTTCTTAATCGATGGATACGTCGCTATCGAAATTATTTGGGATGATAAAAAGAAAAATATAATCGGTTTTAATCGTTTGAGACCTGAAACGTTGGTGCCTGGTTATGAGCCAGCAATAGGCAATTTGTGGATTCAGTATCCAGAGGATCCACAACTTAGAAGGATTTTCTTGGATTCGCAAATTGTTTTTATTTCTTACTCCACACAAAATGATTATTCAGAAACATCGTATTTAGAGGGTTTAATTAAACCTTATAATCAATTGAAGATTATGGAACAAACAAGAATTATGTTTAATATTGTTAACGCTTCTGTTTATCAAAAGTTTACTGTTCCAATTAAGGGTTTACCAAGACAAAGGGCTGAAGAACAAGTTGCTCAATTAATAGCTGATTATTCTGAAGAAATAGAATGGGATGATACATTAGGTACGGTAACAGTTAATGGTAGAAAACATCTGCCTTATAATAAACAGATTTGGTTTCCAGAGGGTGATGCTGGGACACCAACTATGGATTTAGTTTCACCACAGGGACACAACTTGAATGAAAATGATATGTTGACTTGGTTTTACAATATTTTAAAAAGGGCATCTAAAATTCCTTTCCAAAGATTTGAAAAAGAGAATGGTGGAGGTAATATGTATAGTGATGCTTCTGAAATGACCAGAGATGAAGTAAACTTTGGTAATTTCATTAATAGGCTTAGAGCTAATTATAAAGAATTAATTGTGAAACCTTTAAAGTTACAAATGTGTATGGAGTTTCCGGAATTGAGAGATGATGAAGTTTTTCTGAATCAATGTGATATAGTTTTTAATTCCAATCAATTATTTGAGGAATGGAAAAAATTAGGTAACATTGAAAAAAGAGCTGGTATCTTATCAACTATGTTGGGTATTCAAACAGCAGACGGACAATCATATTTCCACATTGATTACTTAATTGATAAAATTATGAAATTAACACCAGAGGAAAAAGAAGAAAACCAGTCTTATTGGATTAAATCTAAGGCTGGTGCTGGTGCCGCTGAAGGTGGTGAAGAAGCTGGTATGGAAGCTGGTACTGAAGAAGTCACTCCAGAAGCTCCAACTGAAGAAACAGGTGGTGGAGAAGAAGCAGGTGGTGAAGGTGCAGAGGGTGGAGAGTTTGAATTCTAAAAGTAATGTATGTATAATGAAAAATGGACGATTGAGAAACATAAAAAATATCGAAAACTAAAAAGAAGTGGTTATTCGGATGAAATGTTAATAGAACATTTTGGTGAAGATATCTATTATTCAGGTTTATACAATAGAAAATCTACAATAATGCCTTTTTTGGGTTTTATTACAGAAATAACTATAACGTCCGAGTTTGTTAATTATAATGTTAATAAAAATAAGTCCATTATCTACATAAATAAATTTGATTATGTAATTAATTTTATTGACAATGATATAAAATATATAATTTGCCTTTTCTATTATGTTATAGAGGAAATAGAAACATATAATGTTTTGTTTATAACAGAAAATCAGTGGGTAGATTATGAAAATAGGTTAAATGAAATAGGCAAAAAGGGATATGTAACAGATTTAGAAAGAATTGAACTAGCCAATATTGTAGAAAAAGAAACCGGTTTTAACAACCTAATTTCAATCATGAAAAAAATTTCATATATTCTATCACATTAATCAAACCAATTTTTATAAAATACCTTCATAAATTATGATGATTATGATGATGATGATGAAGATCTTGATAATTTTGACTATTAAAAAATAAAATAAAAAAAGTCTCAATCTTTTGAGACTTTTTTTCTTTTTTCAACAAGTTCTTTTGATTTTGACGGGTTATCAACACCCCATCGTTCAATCATTGTTTTTTTGATTTTCTTTTTGATTTCTTTACTTTGAATCGGATACTCTACACCGAAGTTCTCTATTAAGGATGCTTTTCTCTTTTTTTCAGAACATTTGCGACAATAATACTCACCCCATCTATTACCATAATTGACATAATTTTTGAACATTACATCTTTTTGTATTTGACATCCATCACATTGACATTTTATCTTATAATGACTACCTGTTGATAACAGTTCAACAGGTATGACTAGGTTTTCACCGAGTATTACTTCATACCCTAATTCTTCATAGTATGAAAAATTTGACTCATTAATCTTAACTAAAATTTCTCTTGTGAGTATCATTTTGTGGTATAGTGAAAAGATTCTGTTCCTTGTATAAAAGAGATTGAATGATTTGTATCTATATCAAAACTCGATATTTTACCCTCTGAATTGTAAATAGGTATTAGTTTATATTCATCTTCTTCGAAGTTATTAAGTGGTCTACCCATGGGTGTATCTAAAATTTTTACCTTTCCGTAAAATTCACCATTTTCTATGAGTATGTTTTGAATTACATGTGATGCGTATTTCAAATCAAAGACATCACGAGTGCCTTTTCCTTGGTAAGTACATCCATACAGATTAAAATTTACAGCTGATATACTTTCTTCAATGTTTATTTTTTCAGATAGAATTTCGTTTATGACTTGGTCTCGAAAAAAATCTTTATGATTTGATATCAAATACTTATGTATATCTTCTTTTAAATTGCTATCACCTAAAATTTTAATTTTTCTCATATAGTGGTTATATTAATAAATTTCCCATAGTTTTCAAAGGATTAGTTCATACTTTATTTTTCCACAATCCCATATTTTCGGAAGTTCTAATTTTGATTCTGAAATACCTGTAACACTAGTTTTCAGATTGGACTTGTGTATTCTTTTTCCTTTTATCACATATTTATAATCTGGCTCAGTTTCGTAAACTTTTGTGAAATTTAATTTTTCATAAAGGTTGCCTCTGCTCCAATCTTTATCCGCATAACTTATTATCCTTTTTGGTGAGTGAGCTCTAACAAAAAAATTCAGTAGTTTTGAAGCTCCACCGATTACACTCACATCCATTTTGTTACAGAATCTATTTAAGTTCCATTCCAAATCTGACATTTTATTTCTTCCTTCAAATTTATCGAATGTCATGAGTGAAATTAACTCATTTTGATAGAAAAGACCCACTTTAATATTAGAATTAACAAAACCGAGTATATGATTATCATCTAAGAATTTTCTTACTAATTTAGTATCTGATATTAATTTTACTTGACATTTACGAGCTGCTATTCTTTGACTTAAATTGAGAATATTTTTTATCTGAGATTGAATAATTTCTAATTTATTATCAAAGTCATCTTCCCATACATGAAAAACATGGATATTTTTATTTTTGAAAAAATCTGATTTATTGATATGAAAGTTTTTGTCTTTATAGGTATCTGAGTGCCAGTGTACACCATTTAACTCTATACCTAAATTGAACTGTGGTAGAAAGACATCTAACTCCTGTTTTTCTATTCGATAGTTTTGAATTATTTCACCATTATAAATTGACTTGATGAAATTGTATAACTTTATCTCTTTGCCAGATTGATGCTTATCAACAGGATTGCAAACAGTGCATAATATAGTTTTATATTTTATTCTTTTTGAATAACAATCTATATCTATTTCAAATTCATGTTCATTGTTGTTATCACATTTGAAGACAGATTTTCCTCTTTCAAGATAATTTATATAGTTAGGGTTTTGAGCTACTTTGAAATTAATTTTTCTGAACTCTTCTGATGTTTTATTATTTGCCGAATTCCAGTTTGATTCATATTTTTTTTCTTTTCTTTTTTTGATATCTGTTGATTGAGAAACATTCTCCACTCCCCATTTCTCCAAATTAGTCAATTTTCTTTTTTCATTTATCAATTTATTATCTAATTGAGATTTGGATTTCTTTATTTTTTCCTGTAAATCCTTGGATTGTGATACATACTCAACACCAAACCTCTCCAAGTTTGTTTTTTTTGTTTTTTCTTTGACTGATTCTAATTGAAATACATTTTCTACACCGAACTTCTCTAAATTATTCTTTTTGAGTTTGCATTTTCTACACAAGTATTCTCCATTTTCGTAACCATAAGATGTATAAAGATGATAAGTCAATTTTTTTTCTAATTGACAACTATCACATTGAACTTCAATTTCTTTTTTACTCCATTTGCCGAGTCCTTCTACATCACTTAAAATCATATTTGAAAATTATTTTCTAATCAAATTAACCATACACTATATATTAAAATTTGTCTTTGGTTTAGTTGTTTTTCAATCTATCTATAAAAAATCCACCTTTATTTTTTGTCGGTTTTTTACATTATATATATGAATATAAAAATAATTATGCCTTAATGAAACCAATTTTAATTGTAGAAAACAATGTAAATCCATTGAAAGAGAGCATTCAAGGTTCTGGTAGTAAGAAAGAATATATTTTAGGTGGCATTTTCACTGAATTTGATGTTAAAAATCGAAATGAAAGAATTTATACTGCTCAAAAATTTCTTCCTTGTTTAGAAGAACTTAATGAACGCATTCAAAATATGGGTGTAGTTTATGGTGAGTTCGACCACCCCGATGTCTTCGACACCTCGTTATCAAGAGCTTCTCACATTATTAGAAAAGCAAACTTTGTAAAAGAATCAAATCGTGTTGAGGGTGAAATCAAATTACTTAATACATATTGGGGTAAAGAAGCTAAATCTTTAGTAGATGATGGGTGTCCAGTATTTGTATCTTCCAGAGCTGCTGGTGTAACCGAATCCGATGGTACAGTCACGCTAAAAAAACTTTTTACTTATGACATCGTAGCTGATCCGGGATTTTCATCAGCAAGAATGAAATCTATTAATGAATCCTTTGGATTTCCTAATACAACCAACTTTAGGATATATGAAATGTCCGACGAGTCCAAAATCAATGATATCTTCAAAATGAATAAAAATGACTATGTTACCAAGCAACAATTGTCAGACTATTCTAAGTATTTAGTGAATGAAATCGCTTCTACGAAGAAAGCTGCACAATCAGCTCTAAAAACTGGTAATTTACATCCAAAGAAATTAGAGCAATTATTAGAGTACTACGAAGAACTCAATAAGACTAACGCTCAAATGGTTAAATACCTTGACTATTTAGCTGAAAAAGTACAAGTTGTAGTTAATGAGAACAACTCACTAAAATCAACAACTCAAAAATTAATTTCTCACAACGACTATCTTGCTGAGAATCTTGAGAAAGCAATTAACTACTCTGAATATGTAGCTGAAAATTTGGATAGAAATATTTCTTATTCTAACTATCTAGCAGAGAACTTAGACAAGAATATTTCTTACTCAGAGTATGTTGCTGAGAACTTAGACAAGAACATTTCTTATTCTAACTACTTAGCTGAAAACTTAGATAAGAACATTGCTTACTCAGAATACATCGCTGAAAATTTAGATAAGAATATTGCTTACTCAGAATAT
>JACCDY010852675.1_pt1 | contig 13641 bp, 13 predicted proteins | sample 7446391 | NCBI WGS metagenome assembly JACCDY01 (sample SAMN15323451, study PRJNA562643) | freshwater metagenome | isolation source: river surface water | place: USA:Blue River Watershed | collected 2017-08-18 | reverse complement strand
CGAGCTTCTAGAGGGCGAAGGCAAGAAGGCTGATGCTGCAGAAAAGGCGGCTGAGTAAATGGCCAACTACACAGCAAGTGATGTAAAAGCGCTTCGCGAAAAGAGCGGCGCCGGCATGATGGACTGCAAGTCAGCTCTTGACGAAGCCAATGGCGACATTGAGAAGGCATTTGAGATTCTGCGTTTGAAAGGTCTTAAGGGCGTTTCTAAGCGAGAGGGTCGTTCCACTTCCAACGGTTTGGTGGTTGCAAGAGTTTCTGGTGGCAAGGCAATGTTGCTTGAGCTTGCTTGCGAGACCGACTTTGTTGCTAAGGCTGAAAACTTTGTTGCTCTAGCCGAGCAGGCAGCTGATGCTGCATTTGCCGCTGGCGCCAGCGATGTTGAGTCTGCCTTGGCAGCTAGCACCAATGGCAAGAGCGTTGCTGATGCCATCACCGACCAGGCTGCGATTATGGGCGAGAAGGTTGAACTTCGTCGCTTGAGCGTCATCGAGGCTCCAGCTGTAGATGCATACCTGCACCGCACCAGCAAGGATCTTCCACCTCAGGTTGGTGTCTTGCTTGGCTACGAGGGTTCAAACGCTGATGTCGCACACGACATCGCCGTTCACATTGCAGCTTTCAGCCCGCAGTATCTAACTCGTGACGATGTCCCAGCGGACCTAGTCGCAAAAGAGCGGGAGATTGCAACAGAGACAGCTCGCAACGAGGGTAAGCCAGAGGCTGCCCTAGCCAAGATTGTTGAAGGCCGAGTGACTGGTTTCTTCAAGGAGACCTGCCTGGTTGATCAGGACTTTGCAAAGGACAACAAGTTCAGCGTTGGCAAGATTGCTGAGCAGGCTGGACTGAAGCTAACTGGTTTTGTGCGCTTCCGCGTAGGCGCCTAAATCCAAGACGTAACAAGGGGTTCGGCTTAGGCCGGACCCCTTTGTCTTTCCCCCTAGGATTGACTGGAGAATCAGCTGGAGGTTGAAGATGGCAAAGAAGCGTCGAGTACTACTAAAACTCTCCGGTGAAGCATTTGGAGCTGGATCGCTTGGGGTAAACCCCGACGTAGTTTCCGAAATCGCCAAGTCAATCGCTGCCGCTGCCAAAGAAGTTGAAATCGCCATCGTGGTTGGTGGAGGTAATTTCTTCCGAGGTGCAGAGCTATCAAATCGCGGCATGGACCGTGGCCGAGCTGACTACATGGGCATGCTAGGCACAGTCATGAACGCGCTAGCACTACAAGACTTTATTGAACAAGCAGGTGCTTCAGTTCGAGTGCAAACTGCAATCTCGATGGCTCAAGTCGCAGAGCCTTATCTGCCACTTCGCGCCATACGCCACCTTGAAAAGGGCAGGGTAGTGGTTTTTGGAGCTGGTGCTGGATTGCCTTACTTCTCCACCGACACCGTTGCTGCCCAACGCGCACTTGAAATTCACGCTGACGAAGTCCTGGTTGCGAAAAATGGTGTGGATGGTGTCTACTCAGCTGATCCAAAGCAAGACCCCTCCGCCAAGAAACTAACCGAGATTAGCTACCAAGAGGCACTGGTGCAGGGTCTGCGAGTGGTTGATGCAACAGCGTTCTCGCTCTGCATGGATAACAAGATGCCAATGCGAGTATTTGGAATGGAAGACGTATCAGCTGCCCTTTTGGGTAAGCAGGTCGGCACCCGAGTAAAGCCATAGCGGTAAGGAAGTAAGAATGATTCAAGAAATTATGGCTGAGGCCAAAGACAAGATGGATAAGGCACTGGAAGCCACCAAGGAAGACTTTGCATCTGTCAGAACTGGTCGCGCTAACCCCAGCATGTTTCAAAAGATCATGGTTGATTACTACGGCACTCCAACCCCACTTGCCCAGCTGGCTGGTATTCAAAATCCAGAGGCCCGCTCAATTTTGATTTCCCCGTACGACAAATCCGCATTGGGTGCGATTGAGAAGGCTCTGCTAGCCATGCCTAATCTCGGAGCTCAACCTAACAGCGATGGAAATGTCATTCGAGTGAACCTTCCGGAGCTCACTGAAGAGCGCCGCAAGGAATACGTCAAACTCACCCGTGATAAGGCTGAGCATGGCCGCGTCTCGGTTCGAAACATCAGACGCAAAGCAAAAGAAGACTTAGAAGCTTTGAAAAAAGATGGCGGTGCTGGTGAGGACGACATTGAACGAGCTGAAAAAGAATTAGAAAACCTCACTAAGGCACACGTTGACAAGATCGACGAGGCGCTGAAAAACAAAGAGGCCGAGCTACTCGAGGTCTAGGTGGACAGTTCGAAAACCCGCACCCTCGGTCCTCGGCTGATCGTTGGATTTTCGCTGGGCGGAGTTTTCCTACTTTCTCTTCTTCATCCTTTAGCTTTCACAACCTGGGCTGCATTTGCGGCATTTATGGCTCTTCGTGAACTTACTGCAGTTTTTAGAGCAGCTGGTTGGCTGGTTCCAAAAGTTACTCCAATTGCGGCACCTGTAATTGTTTATTCCAGTTATTTCTTTGGCACCAACGGCCAATGGCTATCGGTTCTGGCATCTGTTGCTGTCTTGGTTTTAATTCGAGGGCTAGAGCTATGGGCAGGAAAGCAGTTTCTTTCGGTCAAGCAGGCTCTTCGCGAATTCGGCGCGGTTGCTTTTCAACTTGTCTATGTTCCACTCCTCATCAGCTTTGCTGTCTTACTTATCAATAAGCCGCAGGGAGTTATCTGGGTTTTCTCCTTGGTAATTACCGTGGTAATGATTGATTCATTTGGTTACCTAATTGGTCGATTTTTTGGAAAAACCAAACTAATTCCAGCCATCTCGCCCAAAAAGACCTGGGAGGGCTTTTTGGCATCAGTCGCTGGAGCGCTGATTGGCGGCTTCCTCACGGGGTATTTATTAGGCGCGTCGCCTCTGTTTGGTTTACTCTTTGGATTAGCAATCCTGATCAGTTCGGTTCTGGGGGACCTATCTGAGTCACTAATAAAACGAGATTTAAGCGTCAAGGATATGGGGGATGTTCTGCCAGGGCATGGAGGGTTTATGGATCGACTAGATTCGATGCTGCCATCAAGCTTTGTTGCATACCTGCTATCGCTAGTTGTTTTCTAAATGAGTATCCAAAAAGTTCCAGGCAGACTGCTCGGCTATGATCCTGAGCAGGTTGATGGATTGCTGGACAGGGTCAAAAGACAATACGACAATCCAAGCAGCCGCATCGTGACTCCTGGCATGCTTTCAGTAGCGAAATTTGAATTAGTCCCCGGTGGCTATCGTATTGACGAGGTCGATGCTGCAATTGCGAAGGTTGCTGACGATTTCGAAATTAGAGAACTTACCGAGAAAATTAGCAAGTTTGGACGGGGCGAGATAAGAAAAGACAACCGCAAGCTAGTTGGCATGGTTGCGGAGGTCCTTGCTCGGTCTCCAAAGGAAAGATTTAATCCTGCTCGTAATGGCTACCGCTCCAAACAGGTTGAGCAGCTCATTTCACAAATCAAAGTGGTTGATGGTCAACTCATAGGACCAGAACCGATGGAGATTAGAACTAGAGAGCTGGGCAGCTCCAGGAGCGGACCCAATCGTTCAGAGGTGAATGAGTTTTTAGCATTGGTTGTAACCGCCCTGCATACCCAACGTTTATTGGGATAATTGCCAAAAATTAGCTATAACCAATAGGCTTAAGGTTTCTTCCAGGAGGATTGTGGGAAGACACGCGATTCAAAAGACCCGCCCAAAGCGACACCTGTTCGCACTGGGCTACTTTTTTGCATCCTCTCTGGTTATGGTGACAGTGGTTGATCCGTACTCTGGAACCATGGCAAGTGCCGATGCGGTGAATACTTTTGATTCCCTAGCCGGCGAATACCAATCACTTACGATCAAACCGGTGGCTGATGGTGATTTCGCTAGAGCAGATTTTGAGGTTGTCTCGGGTCAAAAAGCCAGAGGGGTTACCGTTCGAATTGCCCCATACCCTGAAGCTGGCACGCCAAAAGCCTTCGCTCTTTCAGAAGTTACAGCGCGCGGTTGGGACTATAACCAGTTCTCCTGTCTTGTGAAGCTGTGGGATCGCGAGAGTAATTGGCGCTGGAATGCAACTAACCGCTCCTCCGGAGCCTACGGAATTCCACAGTCTTTGCCAGCTAGCAAGATGGCTTCAGCAGGTGCCGACTGGCGAACCAACCCAGAGACTCAGATTCTTTGGGGCCTTGGCTATATCGATGGTCGTTATGGATCTCCTTGCGCAGCTTTACTGCATTCCGATGTCAATAACTGGTACTGATGGCCAGAGGCAAAAGACGTCGAAACGCTCCCAAGCGGGAGTATCAAGAATTAGATGTCACTCGTCTACGGACGAGCATTCCACATGTAGAAATCAAACGCGGTATTGAATTTGAGGTATCTCAAACAGCCGGAAGCAATGCCGAAGAAGGCAAGAGCTGGGTCTGTCCCGTCTGCGTGGTCTTGATTACTCCCGGAATTGTCCACACTGTTGCCTGGGATACGCATCGCGGAGTGCAGTCGCGAAGACACTTTCACAATCACTGCTGGAAAATCTTTGATGGGATCCTGCCTTGATGGAGATTCTTTCCAATACCGAGCTCCCGAGCGTTCGAGAAAACATCGAACTGCACACCAAAGACGGTCAAACCCTGGTTGGAGAGCTAGCTCTGCCAGTTGAAAAAGAACCTATCGCTACTTTGATTACCTTGCACCCACTTCCCACCCATGGCGGCTTTATGGATTCTCATCTGTTACGAAAGATGGCTAATCGTTTTCCTGAGCTGCTCTCACTTGCAGTTTTGCGGTTCAACACCCGAGGAACCACTTCACCAAGGGGAACATCAACCGGCGAGTTTGATGGTGGGGTGGCTGAACAGTGGGATGTAGCGGCAGCAGTCGAATTTTGCCAGCACAGATCCCTTCCGAAATTGTGGCTGGTTGGTTGGTCTTTCGGGACAGAGCTGGCCATCAAATACGGCCCGGACCACCCGATAGAGGGAGCAATCCTGCTCTCCCCACCCTTGCATCGCGCAACTGCCGATGATCTAAAGCGCTGGGAAGCCACCAGTGCCCAGTTGGTAGCTCTAGTTCCCGAACTGGATGAATTCTTGCCCCCGCATGAGGCAGAGAAGAAATTTGCAGTATTGCCAAAGACAAAACTCCTAGCTTTCGATGGCGAAAAACATCTTTGGGTTGGCGAGGGGGCAACTAGGCGAGTGCTAAATGCAATTGCGGATACTGTCCTACCGGGCTCTAGCCCGCTGCCAACGAATTACTAGCGCTCTTGCTGTCTGGGCATCCAGACCTCGCGCACAAGCAACAAAATTGCCGCAGCGATTGGAATTGCTACCAGTGCCCCAAGAACACCCAGCAAAGTTCCACCAACTAAAGCTGCGATAACCACTACGGCTGCAGGAACCGACACAGCCTTCTGCATCACCCTAGGACCAATCAGATATGCCTCGATTTGCAGGTAGATCAGGTAGTAAATCAGAACTACGAGGGCAAAGGATGCCCCCGACAGGTAGGTAACAGAAACCACCAAGATTCCAGCGCTGGCCGGACCGATTAGCGGAAGCAGAGCCAGCAAGAAGGCAGCCAAGCTCAAAAGCAGTGCAAAAGGCGAACCTAGAAGCGTCAGGAAAGTGAACAGAACAATCGAGTGCAATAGGGCAACAGAGGTTTGCCCCATTACCCAGCGACCCACTGACAAGGAAATCTGATCAACTAGTTTTCGGAAGCTCTCGCGCTTGGTTTTGGCAACCAATAGCGCAAGGTAGTCCTTCAAGGACTCTAGGGAAACCATGAAGTAGATGCTCAGAATTACGACAATTACAAAGCCAACAATTCCACTCAGCACGCCTGCACCGATTTGGAATACACCGCCAAGAAGGGTTGGCCAGTTGCTGGAATTGCTCACAAAATTAATTGCATTTTCCGCAGCCGCCGAGATTGCTCCGCCAAACTGAGCGTCATATGTTGCAATCAGACGGTTATCAACAATGTTCTGAATGATGGTCGGAACTCGGCTGATCAGCTTGCCGGCTTCTGAAACAGCTGTTGGCAAAATTGCCCACAACAGCAGTGCAACAATCGACAGGAATCCAAAAATAACAATCATCACGGCCAGCGGTCTTGGCAGCCTGGCTTTCACCATGGTTCTAACCAATGGATCCATACCAAGGGCTATGAAGAGTGCTAGTCCTACATAAGTGAGGATTGTAGCCAGCTGGCCAATTGCAGCTCCAAAGAATATTGCTGCCAATACTCCGAGCCCACCCAGAAAACCAATCTGGAAGGCATTGACTATTCTTGCTCTTTCCATCAGTTCTCCAGATCCTTTAGCTCCGTTACCACGCGGCTCATGTTTTTCAGGTACGCCTTCGCGGACGAAACCGCGTTCTCAAGGCTAGCAAGCTCTGCCTTCGCATTGCGCAGCAACTTACCTGCTTCCTCCTGCGCAGATGAACTGATTGCAACTGCTTCTAGCTCGGCTGAGTGCAGCAGCGCTTCAGCACGTGATCTGGCCTCTTGTAGCATCTTGGCTTGGGATTTAGAAGTTTCCATTTCAAGAGTCTGAACCTCAAGGCGTAGCTTTGCTGCGAGTCGCTTCAGTTCTGTTATGTCATTTTGAGCAGACTCAAGGTACTGCTGGGTTTGTCTAACCGCCTCTTGATGTTTCTCTAAGTATTCGTTTTCCGCATCTTTACGGCGGGTGGCAATTTGTGCCTCTAGTTCGGCCAAGACAACTTCCTTGGCTCTTTCTTCCAGCTTCAGCTCAGTTGAAAGCAGGTATTGCTTGGAGGCAAACTGCGACTCCAACTCAGCCTTTCTCTGCTCGAGCTCTCGACGAGCAGTGGTGCGCATGGAGGCAATTTCGGTTGCGACCTGACCTCGAATTCGGGCGGCTTCTTGTTCTGCCTCTTTAACAAGCTCTTCAGCCTTTTGCTCTGCCTGCTTCAAGAGCTGCTCAGCTTCTAGATTGGCGGCGGCAATACGGCGATTGCTGCGTCTTTCAGCGGAAGAAAGCTGCTCTTCATAACGCTGCTCGAGATCACTCAGCCGCTCCGCCAACTCTTTCTCGGTCCGGGTAATCAGTTCCTCGGCTTCAGCCTGGGCGTCTTGCTTGAGTTTGATGGCAATTTCTTCAGCATTGGAAATCAGGTTGGAAGCCTTTGAGCCAAGGGCCGAGTAGCTGGGTTGGGCTCGAAGACTAATTTCCTGTTCAGCATCGGTCAGCTTCTGGCTCATCAGCCTTAGCTGTTCTGCCAATTCATTGCTAGTTTCCTGTAAACGCACGATTTCGGCGCTTAAAACCTTGATTTCGCGGTCTACTGCCTGGGGGTCGTAGCCGCGTCGCACTATTTCAAAGCGTGAATCTGCGGCCAAGTGCCCCTACCTCTGCGAGTAAACTTTCCAAGCTAGCAAAGTCTACTCGGAGCCCTACTTATGCGCATTTGGATTGCCCTCGTGCTGTTTGTGGGCGGCCTTGTGACGGGCAGTATCGGGGTGGTAAACCAGCTGGAGAACCAGCCGCTGGATCGAATAATTGCCACCGGCAGCCTGGTGGAGCCCACCACATACATATTTATTCCGAGCAAGGTTCTGGGTTCATATCCAGCGCCAGTATCAGTGAAGTCGCTTGGACCGCTGGTCTTTTTAGCGACTGGACGAGATGTTGATATAGAAGCTTGGCTTGCTGATAGTCCCTACGTTGAACTTGGTCTTCGCATTGATGAAGAAGCTAAGAGGGTCGAGCTGGTCGAGAAAGCTAGGGAAGGAGCTGGCGTTCTAGCCGATCCGAATGGCAGCGACCTGTGGCGCTCTCAAGTGGTTGGTGAGGCAAATGCCAAGATTTCCGCACCGCTCGATGGCGAGACGGGAGTCTTGCTTGCATCAAATGGAATTGAGGAAGCGCCGAGAGCTTTGTCGGTGGTTTGGGATCTGCCAGATGAGCCGGGGCCCATTGCCCCAATTACATTCATCGGCATTGCGTTATTGATTGCAGGTTCAGCTTTGGCTTTGTGGGATGCGCGAGATTACTGGAAGAAGCGTCGCCGCAGAGTGGTTGGACCAAGACCTCCTCGTCGGCGCTCGCCAAGAAAAGCAATCAGTCAAGCTGGTGAATCACCAAGGCGTGGAAGAAGAGCCAAACTCGCAATGGTTAGTGCACTTAGCGTTGGACTTTTGACAGGCTGTGTTCCTGATTATCAATCGCCAATTGTTTCACCTTCGCCCGTTCCGGCTCCGCAGACTCTGACTCCAGCGGTTAGTGTCGATCAGGGAGAGCGGATCCTTCGAGAAGTAATTGGCGTGGTTGAGCAGTCAGATGAAACCTTAAATAGAGAGATATTGGAAACCCGAGTCTCAGGGCCAGCGTTGGAAGTCAGAAGGTTTGAATACAACCTGATTAGACGTGACACGGCATCGGATCGTTCTCCTCAACTGCTAGCAAGCTCTCCAATTCAGCTATTTCTTCCGCCGGCCACTGACACTTGGCCTAGAAACATGCTTTTTGTGACTGGCGAAGAGAATCTTCAGTTGTTTGTTCTTCAGCAGCTCTCACCAAGAGATAAATACACCCTTTACTTCTATGCGAATCTTCTTCCTGGATCTGACTTCCCGGAGGTGGCTTCTGAGCTGGTGGGAGCTAGCCAACTCAAATCAGACAATAAGTTCTTGAAGGTTTCACCGGATGTATTGGCGGTGGCGGTTGGTGACCTGTTGAATCTAGGCAATGAGTCGAGCTGGTCCTTGGTATTAGATCCCAACAACGACTACATCAAGGATGTTTCATCGGTCCAACAAGGACTCGTTGAAACCCTTACCAACGCGAATCTAACCTTTGACCATCAGCTCTCTGATCAGGCACCGGTGCTTCTTTCTACTATTGATGGCGGAGCGCTGGTTGGAATTTACATGGTCGATACTTATCGAATAATCCCAAAAGCTCGTGGTGATGCGGTTGCGATTTCGGGCGACGAAGCTATCTTGCTGGGTCAGGGCGGATCGGCTACCGGAATTGAAACTCGCTACGGAGCGATGCTGATGTTCTATGTTCCGGCAGCAGGCAGTGATGAGCGCATCACACTACTAGCTGCCACTCAGCAGCTATTGACCGCAGCGGCGGTGGAGGATTGAGTAACTTCGGCGGTGCAATGGATCTCTCTGCTTTATCAGGCGGAGGGGAGAAGAACACAGTAACTGACTGGCTCGTCCAGGCTGACCAGCAGACTCTTCGCAGCTATCTGGCATTGAGTGAGCAGGTACCGGTGTTGCTCTTTATTAGCGATGAGAGTGACGCATCCGCTCAACTCAGAAGTCTCTTGCTGAAAGTCCTTCCTGCCAGTGAGGGGAGATTTGCCGGACTTGAAGTTAGCATCACCAGTTCACCGCAACTTGCGCAAGCGGTTGGGGTATCGGCAGCGCCTGCCATGCTTGCACTCTTAGCGGGGCAACCGGCCCCTCTCTTCCAAGGCGAAATCCAACAGCAGCAACTACTGCAGGTTCTATCGCAGGTTCTTCAGCTGGCCGCACAAAACGCAATCACGGGACGAGTGCAGATTGGAAAAGTAGCTCCAGTCAAGAAGCTAAGCAAGGAACACGAAGCAGCAATAGCTGCCGTAGAGGCAGGCAACCTAGCCGAGGCGAAAGCTCAATTTGAAAAACTGCTGAAGGAATATCCCAGTGATTTTGATGCTAAGGCAGGCCTTGCTCAAGTTGAGCTGATGATTCGGCTAAGTAGCGAATCGCTGAGTGAAATTGATCAACTGCTTCTCCCAGCTGATCAAATGCTAGTTTCCAGAGATCCAGCTGGAGCTTTCAAATACCTCCTTGATTTGTTTGCAACCAGATCAGCCGATAAAGATGCAATTAGAGAGCGGCTTCTGCAGCTGTTTTCCTTATTTCCAGATGGCGACGAATCGGTGATTGCAGCCCGCAAGCAATTGACTGCTCTACTGTTCTAACTAGGCTTAATTCGATGGCTGTATTTCTTGATCACGCTGCGACCTCTCCACTTCGACCAGAGGCATTAGCTGCCCTAACCGAGGCTCTTTCACAGGTAGGAAACCCATCATCAACCCACTCCCATGGCCAGGCCACAAGGGAAATTCTCGAGCAAGCTAGGGACAGGATCGCAAAGGCTGTTAGTTGTAATCGTTCTGAAGTAATTTTCTGCTCCGGTGGAACAGAAGCTAACAATCAGGCAATCAAGGGAATTTGGTGGAGTAGAAAATCACCGGAGCGCAAAGTAATAATTTCTTCTGGACTAGAACACAAAGCACTCTTAGATCCCATTGAGTGGCTGGTTGCCAACGAGGGAGCCGAGCTGGTTGAACTTCCAAATCGCAACGGTGCCATTGAACTAGATGCTTTTCGGGAGCTTCTGACTCAACGCTCTTCTGAGGTTGCTCTGGTTAGTTTGATGTGGGTCAACAATGAAACCGGTGTAATTACCAACATCCCAAATATTGTGGAAATCGCCAAGGAACACGGGATTCCGGTTCACTCAGATGCAGTTGCAGCACTAGGAAGAATTCCGATTGACTTTGCTGCTTCTGGGCTAGATGCAATGAGCATCTCTGGCCACAAGGTTGGTGCGCCGATTGGAATTGGAGCGCTGATTGTGAGAAGAGACTCCAAGCCTGTCAATTTAATTCATGGCGGTGGACAGGAGCGAGGCCTTCGATCGGGAACCATGAATTATTCTCTGGCTAGCGCATTTGGCATAGCCGCAGAGCTTGCCGTGGAGCAGATGCCTTCGACCCAGCAGAGACTTGAAAAATTTCGTAATCTGATTGAGACACAGGTCAAACAGGCCATTCCTTCAGTGATTGTTACCGCTGAGGGTTCTGATCGAGTAGAACAAAATGCTCATTTCGTATTCCCCGGTGTGAACAATGATTCTCTGCTTTTCCTGCTGGATCAGAGAGGCATCAGTGTCTCAGCTGGTAGTGCTTGTCAGGCAGGCGTCTTAGGTCCGTCACACGTTCTTATGGCTATGGGGTTTTCAGCCGCAGATGCAGCTTCCTGCCTCCGGGTCACCCTTGGCTACACCACGACCGAATCGGACGTAGAAGCCTTCATCAAGGGGCTAATTGAGGCTTATCCGCAGGCTCTGGCCGCATCCGCCAGTAGCTAGCCAGTCAATTTAGACTTATCTGATGCGAGTGCTAGCAGCTATGAGCGGTGGGGTTGATTCAGCCGTAGCTGCCGCAAGGGCGGTCGAAGCTGGCCATGAAGTTGTCGGCGTGCACTTGGCGCTTTCGAGAATGCCTGGAACCCTTAGAACCGGCTCCCGTGGCTGCTGCACCATCGAGGATTCAATGGATGCTCAACGAGCTGCAAAAAAACTTGGCATTCCTTTCTACGTTTGGGACTTTTCAGAGCGCTTCAAGCAAGACGTGGTCGATGATTTTGTTGCGGAATATCAGGCCGGCCGAACTCCAAACCCTTGCATGAGATGCAATGAAAGAATTAAGTTCGCTGCTCTACTAGAAAGAGCTTTAGCCCTTGGATTTGATGCACTCTGCACCGGCCACTACGCAACCGTTACTCAAGATGATGAGGGCAACTTTGAACTTCACCGCTCTCTGGCAATGGCAAAAGATCAGAGCTATGTCTTGGGAGTTCTAGCCCAGGAGCAACTGCGTCATTCATATTTCCCACTCGGTGCTACAGCGTCTAAAGACCTAGTTCGAGCCGAAGCGGCCTCACGAGGACTAACTGTTGCAAATAAGCCAGATTCATATGACATCTGCTTCATCCCTGAGGGGGACACCAGGGAGTGGCTGCGCGAATTTGTAAACAGCGAACCCGGCAAGATTATTGATCAGTCCGGTGAGGTAGTTGGCGAGCACGATGGTCATGTCGGTTTCACAATCGGACAGCGCAAGGGATTGCGACTTGGTAAGCCAGCAAAAGATGGTAAACCTCGATATGTTCTAGAGATTCGACCAGTTACTAAAGAAGTTGTGGTCGGACCAGAGGAGGCACTCGCCATCGCAGAACTAGCTGGCAGCAGATATTCATGGTGCGGAAAAGCGCCTGAAAACTTAGCTGAGTTTTTTGATTGCGAAGTTCAGGTCAGGGCTCATGCCGATTCAGTTCCTGCCAAAGCTGCAATCATCGCCGGTGAGATGGTTATAAAGGTTGAGAATCCGCTTTATGGCGTTGCTCCTGGTCAAACCGCAGTTTTATACCAGGGAACCAGAGTTCTCGGACAAACCACAATCGATAGAACTGCAAGCAGAGCGGCAGTGAATGTCTAGTGCAGAGAGAATCGAAGAACTTCGGTTACTAATTGCTCGCTACCGCGATGCTTACTACAACAAAGATCAATCACTAGTTTCTGATCAAGAGTATGACCAGCTTGAAAGAGAGTTAGCGAAGCTAGAAAAAGAGCACCCAGAGTATGCCGAAGAGTCACCGGCTTCCAAAGTAGGTGCGAGTGTGAGCGAGCTATTTGCCCCGCATCCCCACCTGGATCGGATGCTCAGCCTTGACAACGTTTTCAGCCAAGAGGAATTTCAAGCCTGGTCTGAGCGAGTAGGCGGTGGCCCATTTCTCTGCGAGCCCAAGATTGATGGTCTGGCGGTTTCTCTCACCTACAAAAATGGAGTCCTAACCTCCGCAGCGACGCGCGGAGATGGAGCTGTCGGCGAAGATGTCACGGCCAACGTAAAGACGATTGAGTCAATTCCCCACAAGCTGAAGGGCAAGGGGCACCCTGAAGTTATTGAAATTAGGGGAGAGGTTTTTTTCGCACTGCAGGACTTCGAAAACCTAAATGCATCGATTGTGAAATCTGGGGGAAAGCCATTCGCAAACCCTAGAAACTCCGCCTCTGGCTCTCTTCGCCAAAAGGACCCAGCAATTACAGCTAGTCGTCCGCTAAGAATGCTGGTGCACGGTTTTGGAGCATTTGAAGGGAAGCTTGCCAATCAGTCAGAGGTATACAAGATGCTGGACTCCTGGGGACTGCCAACCACAGCTCGTTACCAAGTTTTGCCAGATGCGACGAAGGCCTTCGAGTTCATCTCAAAGTTAGAAAAAGATAGACACAGCATCGAACATGAAATTGATGGTGTTGTTATTAAGGTTGATGAGCTCGCTCGCCAAAGAGAGCTGGGAACCACCTCTCGAGCACCAAGGTGGGCAATCGCCTACAAGTATCCGCCAGAGCAAGTAAATACCAAATTGCTCGATATTCGAGTTTCAATTGGTCGAACTGGTCGCGCTACGCCCTTTGCAGTATTGACTCCGGTGCGAGTAGCTGGAAGCGAAGTTGAATTCGCAACTCTGCACAATGCAGACCAAGTTGAGGCCAAGGGGGTAATGATTGGCGACACCGTTGTTCTTCGAAAGGCAGGCGATGTAATACCAGAGATTTTGGGACCCGTTGTCGCACTTAGATCTGGCAAAGAAAAGAAGTTTGTAATGCCAAAGCGCTGTCCTGAGTGCAACAGTGAACTTGCTCCTGCTGCAGAAGGTGACGTTGATCTTCGATGCCCCAATGCTAAGAGCTGTCCCGCTCAGCTTCGTGAAAGAATTGCCTACATCGGCTCTAGTTCAGTTCTAGACATCGAGGCTCTCGGGTATGTTTCTGCAACTGCTCTAACTCAGCCATTGGAACCAGCTGATGCTCCGATTAAGTCAGAGGCTGACCTTTTT
>JACCDY010890075.1_pt1 | contig 13662 bp, 13 predicted proteins | sample 7446391 | NCBI WGS metagenome assembly JACCDY01 (sample SAMN15323451, study PRJNA562643) | freshwater metagenome | isolation source: river surface water | place: USA:Blue River Watershed | collected 2017-08-18 | reverse complement strand
GTGTAACTTCTGACCTAATGCGATTAAATTCATCGCATTCTTTGCTGGATGCAAATCTATAATGGTTTCTCCAAGCTGGAGAGCATGCTTCGTGAAAGAATTCTGTTATTGCATTAATAATTTCGATTTGATTCCCTAACAGTATTTTAGTTTGTATTTTCATATATTTTTCATTTATTTTACGAATCACAATATCAGGCTCTGCACAATGCTCCTTGATTTCAAAATATTGTGTGGATTCAGTTGAACCAAATACTATTCTTGGTGTAAATTGTTTAGGTCTAATATCATATGTATTGACGCTTTTTTGTGTATTTTGATGAAAACTATTACAGTATTCTATATATCTATTAATATAAATTTTGGGTAGTTGAGAAATATAACAAGAATAGTTATATCCAGTTATAAGCATTCCTCTAATATTAAATTTCAAGGTATCGATAAATGTCACGACACTCTTATATTCATCAGCAAATATTTCAGCGTATTCATCATCTAAAATTATGGCGAATACATTGAATTTTTTTTCAATATGCTTTACTTTTACATATGGACTGCTAAACTCTTTATACTTGGTTACTTGCATATTTAATTATCTAAACTAATACTAATAGTTATTATTAGTATTAGTTTTTCAAATTTTTTATTATTATCTATAGGAATTTTCAAGGCCTGCGCGAACTCTATCAATCAAAATTCGTATATGACGTTCAAAATACATATCAGGTACAACAGGAGGCATATTATCCATTAGACCAAATAGCGTAATTTTTTTAGCAAATGGCATCCTTAATAGTATATTTCTATTATCATTCATTAATAGTCTATCTGTGTAAATAAAACCATTATCATGATTGTAACCCATAATATTATAAGATATAACTGGATTACATAAATCACCAACTTTTAACGAGGATGTATCAGAGATATCAGAAAACATTCCAATATTTACAAATACAAATCGCTCACGTCCTGATGGTTTAAAATAATCTTTCTCCTTATAACCGGTCACTAATTGATAATTTTTTATACCCTCTCCCTTTAAAATTGGTTCAACTAGTTTTTTAAACATCTGATTAGCTGCTGTCTTATTACGCGATACCTGAATAACAACCTTTGAATCATTGAACACATTATTAATATGTTTAAATACACGACTAAGTTGAGCCATGATTTTACCTTCATCATATCCTGGTAAATGAATTTCAGATGGACCACCTGCATGTAATGGTTCAGGAGCTATTCTAGGTAAATTATCATAAGGTGCTTCCATTACAAACTGACAATTAGCATATGCAAGACATCCTTCATAACGCATTACATGTTTAATAATTTTACCCCCCTCATAGTTTATACCAATAGGCATACGCGACCTAAGTGTCCTACTACCTGGTCTACGACTACGGGAACGACGCGTACGTGTTCTATAAAATGATGTTCCCATTTTTTACTTAATATCTATCATATAATAAGTAAAAAATTTATAACCAATTAGTGCCTTTATACACCACCAGTAGAAGCAGGAGCCCCTTGACAGTCAGTAATAGTGCCGGTACAAGAAGTATTGCAACCAGCCTTTATCGCACAGCCATCACGGTAGACAACACCAGCACCAAGACGGGTGTCAATTCTCACACTATTGAGAGGAGGGGGGCCCTGTTCAGGAAGAACAGACTGACCTAGAGTAACAGCCGCAGCATTGGCAGTCTTAAAAGCGTATAAAGCACGGGCCTTACGGAAACGCGTAACATCTGAAGCATCATAATTAGCAACACTCATTTCTTTCTATTCTAACAGTTTACAAAAAAAATGTTTTGTGGAAAATTTAAGTAAATCCAACAACATTTGGCGCACAAGGGAAACGGGGCTGTGTTAATGGTTGATTATTAGCAACTGGAGCCGGGGGACAAGGGGTAGGGAAGAAACGTTGATATGGGAGGAATCGCGCATTAGGGTTAACAGTATAATCAACATATTCGACTTCATCCTGTAATCGTCTGATTCGAACACTCTCCGATATACCTCCAGCAGAAATACGCTGGATTTGACCAGTAGTAGGTGATACATAAGGACCTATTCCTGAAGGTCCACACGCTATAGCAGCTGCAGCCACTTTCTTAATATATTGCGATTCAGCTTGCACTGTCCTAGGGGGGCCTAAGCCAGAGCCTGACCCCATACCAATACATGTCGTACAATCAGTACCTGATGAAGGAGCAGCTACAACACAACAATTAGAATTTGCTATAGCAGCAGATAACCTACCGGATTCACTATTTCCATAACCAGCCGCGCTACTATTCCCATAAGGGTCTTTACGACTACATCGAATCTTTTCTATTGCATCATTCACCGTGCATACCCTAATAGTCTGTTGTAAGGCCGCCAATCGACCTGCTTCCGTAAAACTCATTCCTATTTCACATTTGCACAATAACTATGACATAAATTATACTCATTCAGCCGGAGCAAGATATTTTATATATGATATATAGAAGATGGCATACCTTGGAGGTAAAGCAACAGGCTCCAATCATATCATTAAAATACTTAATAATAAAGTTTTTGATGGTATGTCCTATGTAGAACCGTTTTGTGGATATTGTCACATACTTCGAAGAATTAAAAATAAGTCTTCATACACTATTAGTGATAGTAATGATTTGTTAATAATACTATTAAAACATATTCAAGAGTCTTCCAAAGAACATCCTTCAATTAGCGAAGAGGAATATAAGAAGCTTCGAGCCCACCCTGAAAGTGACCCATTAAGGGCAGCATATGCCGCCTTCACATACAGTTATAATGGTAAATTCTTCGCAGGATATGTAGGTTCAAAGGAGCGTGACTATCCATCTGAAAGAAAACGTTATTACGATCGATTACATGATAATGAAGTCTTCCAAGAAGCAACTATTAGACAGGGTTCTTACACAATCTATAATAGTCAGAATACAGAGGGAGCACTAATCTATTGTGACCCACCATATGAAGCAACAGAAGCATATAGAAATGAATTTGATTCTGAAGAATTTTGGAATTGGGTGCGGAAGATGTCGAAGAAGAATATTGTGTTCGTTAGTGAATACAAGGCACCACCCGATTTTATTTGTATCGGTCAACAATCGAAACGACAAACAGTAGCCGCGAAGGCGAAGACTCGAAGACGATTAGAATCTGTATACGTCCATGAATCTTTGGCCCAGCATCCATCAGTTTTGACAGTAATGGAAGATTCCGCAAAACATTATCCCTGTAATAAAACACTTAAACGGTCTAGAGTATCTTTAAGCCCCCTTCGAACTGTTAAAAATTGACAAATGTAGCCACCCTTAATATTCATTACACCGAATCAATTAAAATGTCTGCTGTTACCGATGAATCTGGAAATGAATGCTGTAGTGTATGTTATGATAAATACACTACAGTAACACGTAAGCAGATTTGCTGCCCTAAATGTAATTATGGAGCATGCAAAAGTTGTATTCAGACTTATATGAAAAATATTATCAATGACCCTCACTGTATGAATTGTAATACTGGTTGGAATACTTCATTTCTATTGCAGAATGTAAGTAAGACTTTCATTAATACTGATTATGCAGAGCACCGCAAACAGATTTTGTGGCGTCGTGAGGAGGCTTATTTGCCAGAAGCTCAATTAGTCGCTGAACGGACCATTAGGGCCAAGCGTATGATTACTACTGATATTAATCCTTTGATTGCTGAACAACAAAAACTACAGAAACAAATTGATGAAATTGAAGCCAAGAAAGTTACTATTTATAGGGCTATTGGACAACTTCAATCTGGTCGTGAACCAGGTGCCACCGCAGCTGCTGGTGGTGCTGTCACAACCGAGAAAAAGGCATTTGTACGTAAATGTACTCATACCGGTTGTAATGGTTTCCTCAGTACCGCATGGAAATGTGGTATCTGTGAAAATTACACATGCCCTGATTGTCTAATCATTAAGGGCCAAGAACGCGATAAACCACACACTTGTAAGGAAGAAGACCTCGCAACTGCTAAACTAATCGCAAAAGATACTAAAATGTGCCCTAAATGTGGTGAGGGCATCTTCAGAACTGAAGGCTGTAGCCAGATGTTCTGTACATCCTGTAAAACTCCATTTGATTGGAATACAGGTAAAGTAATTAGTGGTGGTTATATTCATAATCCCCACTACTTCGCTTACATGCGCGAAAATGGACAAGCTCCTGGACGTGCTGTTGGTGATATTTTGTGCGGAGGAATGCCTCATGCAAATTCATTCCGCAATATGAAAAATAAAGACTATAAGGCGCAACTCGATAATATCTATAGAGCTATCTCTCATTGTATTGATATCGAAGCGCCACATTATAATGCACACGTCACAGAGGTCGATAATCAAAATCTACGTGTGCGATACCTTCTTAAAGAGATTTCTAAAGAAGAAGTTGAATCAAACCTTATTAATCAGGAAAAACGTCGCGAACGCCATCGTGTCATTCGCGAAGTTCTTGATACATTTAATAACGTCGGTGCGGAAATTTTCCGCAGATTTGATGTTGAAGCAAGAGATAAATACCTTAATGGTAATATGGATATCTATGATGAACTATGGCCCAATTATTTGAAAGAACTGGAAGCCATTCGTGATTATTGCGCAAAAGAACTAATGGACATTAGTTACCACTATAAATGTGCTGTCCCTCAGTGGCGAATGGCCGATTGGTCATTCTTTACTGAATCAGAATCAAGTATGCGTTCAGAGGAACGTAATCGCATTCAAAATAAGATTGCAGAGATTCAAAAAACTAAAACAACAACAGTGCCAGTACCAGCACCAGCACCAGTGCCAGCAACAGTGCTACCATCATTACCTGTGCTACCATCATTACCTGGGCTACCATCATTACATAATATACTGGGAGTGCTACCTATACCTTTAGCAAAATAAACACTATCGTTATTTCTTAAAAACACCTTTAGTGTTATAAAGCATCTTATCCAATCTAAATTTATATTTAAAACTATTAATATGTATTAAATTACTACTGAAATAACCAGGGTTTTTTTCAACCAATTTTATAAGTTTATCAGTATCAATACGTGTATTAAAAGTTTCTGAATATTTTGCTGAAATTTCATGCATTCTGTCAAATAAATCACGATGTTTTCTTGCCATACGAATAAATAATTTATTAGATTCTAATTTTCTTAGTTTCAAATAATATTTTCGATATATTTTATTAATTGAATACACAATTGGCTCCACCTCCTTTTTGAATTCTTTAGCCATTGAATTAGTTATTTTATTTATTACCTTTTCCTGTTTCAAACATTGTTTGGTTAGTTTACAATATTCCTTAATATCTTCTACCTCAAAATCAATTAAATCATCAATAGATATATCACTAATTACATTTTGTTGTTTCTTTTCATGAATTTTATTTCGTATCAAATCGTGTGCATCATCAACACTTGTACCTGATGGAGGAATTTCAGTTTTAATATTGTTTAAAAAACATCCTCTACATCGCATTTGCAAATCATCCTCATAAAAGTTATGTATACCAGCCGTCAAACATCGTAAATGACACATATGACCACATGGTAATTGAGCATGACCTGAGGCAGCCATCTGTATTTGACCATCACACACAAAACATGTTATTGCTGCTGGTGCCTCACCTTCACCAGTAGGAGTATTTTCAGTATCCATCTATTAAATTCAATCTAAAATAATAAAATCAAGCATTCTTTAATCTAATCTAAAAACATTAAACGCCCTTTTCCATCCTTAATTTCATAAATACCCCAAGCCTCACCTACCACCTGCATAAAAGTCGTTCTCTGATTATCACATGGGTCCGCTGTAACATTTTTTAAATCCACCACTAGCGTGGGACGCGAAGCTGTCGTAAAATTCACTGTACCAGTCGGCTGACGATTAGGCCCTACACCTTCAGGTATTGACCACCGCAATTCACTTTGGTCTCGCAATGACATAAAACGTTCATCCTTCACTAGACCATTAATAGTGTGCAATACAGATGATGACCAATCATATTCCCTATCTGTCCCTGCAACAAGAAACCCAACACTATTATAAAAGTCAGTCCCACCACCAATCTTCCAGAGCTGACCATTAGAGAGCCATTGTTTAGAACGGAAATAAAACAATAGACGCTCCATTGGATGACGACCCTCCATTCGACGCTGTATAACTACTGTACCCCCTGTATCAAGACCAACATAATCAAGCTCTCCAATTGTAAAAGTCTCATCGTAATACCTAATAAACGGTATTTTAATATGAGTCGCCCGCAACTCTTGTTGCTGGTCCTCTGTTAAATATTCCTGACGCGTCTCCAGTAAAAGCGTTGGTTTCCCTAGCCCAGAACGACCATTACAAGTCGCTCCATTAAAAATTGGTTCATACTTAAATGTAGTATCCCATGGTGCCACTGTAGTCGCAACAGCCGATTCCCATAATTGTTCAGCACGCCGAAGCCAAAAACGAACTCTATAATTCTGTGTCGCCAATGCACATAAAGGTAAACCACCATCATATTTACCCTGTAGCCCAGGGAACGGCACACGAACACGAAGACGACCAGGTGTTGCCGCTCCAGCTATTTCTCGTGCAGTACCATTATGAATACCTGCCCTTGCAGCTCTCAAATAATAATGTGCATTTGTATCATGTGTATTTTCCAATGCTAGTAAACTATCACCGCTTATTTCTTGTATTAAAATTAGGTCTTGAAGAATCTGAATTTTCTCAAATAATAAATATCCTATTCCTCGCATCCAACCATAAGAGTTATTATCAGCAGATTTAATATGATATTGCCAATTAGCCTCCGAAGGCGGTAATGAAGTACCACCTACCTCTACTGGTAATGATGGAAGCCATGATGGAAGGTCTATCAAAATATACATATCAGTTAATACATCACCGAAGACCTCTAATTGAAATTCAACCATTTTACCAAATTCTGCGTCGTTTGTCGGTACTGTTGTACGAGTCTCCCCTAAATGTGGCTCTGAAGACCCATAAGTAGTATTAAAAGGAGATTCGGCATTTTCTAACTCAGAGCTTATGAAGAATTTATCTTTATTTCCACGTGCAACCAATTCATACAATGCACCGGGTGTCAAATTCTCAGAACCCACAGAAGCCATATCTAATAATTATATATTAATAACTATCTAAACTCTATACTCATCACCCTAATAGTATTGACCCCAATGAAGATTCTACATCTTAGTTTTCATATTGGTTGTGTTCGTGAAATTAAATATGTTATGCAGCGTCTCGGTCACACTGTAGACTTCATTCCTAAATTTGGTTCACTTGATTTAACTGCCGGCGCAAGAAAAATCACAGCAGATGAAGCAACCTCTATTTGGCATAATTCTAAGGATATATTCAATTCATATGATGTAATTATTACAAGTGATATTGCAGCCCTTTCACGAATCTTCCTACAAGCTGGTATCTCTCTAAAGCCTCATCTTATAGTCTGGATTTGTAATCGACTTACAATTTGTATGGATGACCAAGAAGAATTCTTCAAACTATTAGCCAACGCTGACCGTAAGAAGGTATCAATCGTCCCTTATACAGAATTCGAACGTTTCTGGGCTAATCGTCTCGGTATCTGGACTCCATATCATACTATTACCCCTACTGGTGGTTTACTTGCACCACATGAGGATGAAACTATTAAGACGGCTTTTTCTAAAGGTGTACAGGACTATTTCAAAGGAAATTCAATCAAGTCTGCAACAGAGCCTAAAAATACATTCTTCGTATTGAACTATGGAAACAATACACAGTTTCTACCACTGATAGAAATTCTACAGTCACGTGGTATAAATGCGATTACAGGAAACTTCAGTCATCCTTCGGAGCTCTCTTCCTTCCGCGGAGTAATTCATCTTCCAGATGCATTTAGTAAATTTACCGCCTTCGAACTTCTACAACTCGGCGTACCAGTCTTCCTTCCAAGTGAAGAGTTTCTATCTAAAACTCTGGCTAATAGTCAAAACTCTGTCACTAAAATGAATTATTTCTTCAACATAAATGGGTATGGAGGACCCTTCGACCATTCCTTTACAAGTATGTGTGAATGGTACTATTACCCTGATAGTAAAGTATTCTTCAATTCAATAGAAGATTTGATAGAGCGATGCAGACAATTTGGTGACCCTGACTATGAGAGGTGTAGAGCGGCGGCAATTCGTGATGCAGCATACAATGAAGAACGCTGTATTAGTGCATGGAGATATTTACTCTCAACCTTTAGCTAAAAATTGAGGACTTTTGTGCTTCCGTATAAAAAGACAAGTATAAATATAATAAAATGGTCAAATTAGTCATTGTTGAAAGTCCAGCTAAATGCAGCAAAATTGCTAGTTTTTTAGGACCAGATTACAATGTAATTGCTTCAATGGGTCATATTAGGGCCCTTGATACAGACCTTGATGCTATTGGTATTGAAAATGATTTTGAACCGAAGTTCACTTTCATCAAAGAAAAAGCGAAAGCGATTGCAGCACTGAAATCTGCAGCCGCCTCTGCTTCTGAAGTTATTTTAGCCGCTGATGATGACCGTGAAGGAGAAGCTATTGCATATTCTGTAGCTGTCCTCCTTCGCCTACCAGTCTCAAGCACTAAAAGAGCAGTGTTTCATGAAATTACTAAGACTGCTGTATGCAAAGCTGTAGCAAATCCTCGAATCATTGATATGTCTCGAGTGAATGCACAACAAGCACGCGCCATGTTAGATATGATGATTGGATTTACTATTTCACCACTTTTGTGGAAACATGTAGCACGTGGTCTGAGCGCAGGAAGATGTCAAACTCCTGCACTAAGATTCTGTGTTGAACGTGAAGATGAAATCAGTAATTATTCGTCATCTACCTCATGGATTGTCAAAGGTGTTTTCGCTCTAGCAGAGCGTAAACTTCTTACAGCAGCTCTTACAGATGAACTTGAAGATGAAGAATCAGCATCAAATTACTTAGAAAACCTAGGAACCATTAGCCGTCAAGCAACTATCTCTAATAGTTCTGTGCGGCCATGGACTGAAAATCCCCCACCACCTCTTATTACTAGTACGTTGCAACAGGCAGCATCGTCATTGTTTCACAGTAATCCGAAGAACACTATGCGTGTTGCTCAGCGTCTTTATGAAGCTGGGCATATCACTTATATGCGAACTGATAAGGCTGTGTTATGTGAAGAAGCAATTACTGAAGCACGTAATTTGGTAAATACAATGTATGGTGAAGAATATTTGGGTGCCGCGGCAGCGGCAGCTGCTGCTGAGCCAAAGAAGAAAAAGGCCACGAAAGCAGCAGCTGAAGAAGAACCCAAAGCACAAGAAGCACATGAAGCTATTCGCCCAACACACTTTGATGTAGAAGTGTTACCTGGAGCTGAATGGACTCCATTGGATAATAATATTTATAAACTTATTCGTGCTCGTGCTATACAATCAGTAATGTCAGCCGCTCGTGGCGATACAATTACTGTTAAATTCAAAATCGATGAAGATGACCCAGACTTTATCTGGTCATCGTCTGCTCGTCGAACAATTTTCCAGGGATGGAGAATTATTGGAGCGAAACCAGTAAATGATGATGAATCCGAAGACGCAGAGTCAGAAGACGCATCCGCATACACAATACTCACATCCCTAAAAGTCGGTGCAAAGATTCAATGGAGAAATCTTGAATCAGTGCCGCATATTACAAAGGCTCCACCCCGTTATACTGAAGCAACTCTAGTTAAAGCACTAGAAGAGCGAGGTATTGGTCGTCCATCAACATTTGCATCGCTATTGGATGCAATTACTGAGAAACAATATGTGGAGAAAAAGAACATTGAAGGTTTAAAGGTTACTCTTAATAAGTATAATCTTAATTGTGAACCTGAAATAAAACTCATTAAAACTTCTTTCCAAAGAGCATTGGGAGCAGAGAAAGGTCGTCTAGTACCAACAGAGCTCGGGCGACAGATGTTGTCATTTGCTCTTAAACATTTTAATGATTTATTTGATTATGGCTTTACAGCCTCACTAGAAACACGCCTAGACCATGTAGCAGAGGGTCGTGAACCATGGAAGAATCTTCTTCGTGATACATGGACCTCATATAAGGACAGATATAATTCTCTCCTAACAGTCACTGGCGCATCAACAACGGGTAAAGACTCCGTTAAAGACCTTGGAGGGGGCTTAAAGGCCCAGGTGACCCGCAAGGGACCCCTCCTCATTCAAGAACCACCTGAAGGAAGCGATACCAAAGCCACATTTTACGGCTGGCCTACAGGCGTCTCCTTCGCCGAAATAACCACCAAGATTGCACAAGATTTCATTAGTAAATCCGTCGCATCAGTACCTATTATCGGCACTCATGATGGTCATAACATCACAAAACACAAAGGTATGTATGGTAATTACGTCAAATGGAATGGTATTAATATTAGTATCACCCCTGATGATGATATTGATACCATTATTGAAAAACTAAAAGCAAAGACCACTGCCTCCACAGGTGGTGGTGCCGGCGCTCCAGTAGCCAAACAAACCGTTGGTCCATTTACATTTAGTACTGGACCCTATGGACCCTACATGTATAAAACAGATTTGAAAACTAAGAAATTCGTCTCCGTACCAGCTGGTACAGACCCCACAAAGCTAACCATTAGGGAAGCCGATGAAATTTATAAACAAGGTCTCACTGAGAAAGAAGAAAAAGCTAAAAAAGGTGCCAAGTTTGCCGCTATTCGCGCCGCTAAAGGTTTGTAAATAATTACCATTATAACATATATTTTTTTACCGCCTCCTCCAAATTAGAGCGCAAATCAATATACTTCTTCGCACGCTCTACATTTGCCTCTATCACCGCCTCATACCTCCCATAATAGTCCTCTGTTAACTCTCCCAACTTCTCCCCTAATAGTCTTGGTGAGGGCTCGTCTAATACTATCCAACCTGTAGGGTCGAAATATTCTTCTATGTTTGGACATCCATAATATATCGGTATCGTCTTCATCAATAAACAATCAATCAGCTTTTCAGTAAAATAATTTAAATGTCTATCATTCTCTATCACTACACTATACTGGTATTCCTCAAACATATGCTTCTTACCATCTAACTCCGCGGGTATCAATGGATTTGCACAGCCAGATACACTACTAAAATCTATTGGTGTTCTTTGCTGTGTAGACCGATAGAAAGTGATAGGGGCCGCTGAAAGCTTTGATAGAAGTGATTGATTGAAGTGTATTAAAATACGGAAGATATGTCCTGAAGAAATATTTTTAGAACCCGCAAGAGTTGAAACCGCAAAACGTTTTTTTGTTTTACGAAGCCAGACCGAAGATGGTATCCAACTAGTTCCATACAAATATTTGACAGCATTTGGACAGTTATCTAGAACACGCTGATTGAATGTAAAGATTTTATAATAAGCCGCCTGGTTGTTAATTAAATAATCTTCGAAACTGGGCACTATTGGTTCTACTTGTAAGTATATATTAGGTAATGTTTGATGCAGTGTTCCTGGAACATCAACTATTAATGAGTAGGGTCCAGGTAAATTTCGCGGTAGATGCTCATTCTCTTTGAACCATCCATCTGTTCCTACTATATACTTATCCTCTGCAACCTTCGTAACTGTATAGCCACTCATGTCTTCTTTTTATTAGTAAGGTTATTTTATATTCTTAATAATAAAAATGAAATTTATTTGCAAACTATGCTCGACATTAGTATAAAATAATGACACCAGAATACATTGAATTCAAGAAAACAATCCTTAATAGTCCTATTGACTCAGAAGATGATAATTCACATTATCAAATCTATATACGCATGAAACTATTAGTGCATGTCGATTGTATTTTATCAGCGTTAACCGAAGCTGACACAGTCGAAGAATTTACTAAACTTCTTCACTTAATAGTCCAGTATCCGAAAATTTTGACAGACTTTACTATCAAACCGATTATTACCGCTGGTATCACATATGTAGATAGCTGCGGACTAAAAACCAGGGTTCATGAAGAGGCAGAGTTAATGATTGAAGGTTTACGAGACCTTAATTTGATTGACAATTAGTAACATTACTTAAAGTTATATTTTTTTTACATAATAAATATGAGTATGTCTACACAACAGAATAATAAATTAATTGTATCCCTTGATAAAGCTAGAGCAGTTAAATATTGTTCATCTTTATGTGTATTAAGCGGACTCTATGCAATTTATTCAGGTAATTCTGAATTAGCTAAAGTTCCTTTTTCAGTTTTCGTAACCTCTATATTATACTGGTCAAATCCAATATATGGTTGGCGTCGTAATCTTGATATTATTACTACTCAAATATGTCTATGGTGGCAGGTTTATAAGGCAGCTTATGCAGAATATGGAATGTATTATTATTCAACAACAAGTATTGCAATATTGATGTTTGGGCTAGGTTGGATTGCCCATATACAAAATCCATATTCATGGACAGGAACTTACTGTCAGATAGGTGTGCATGTTTTTGCAAATATAGCAAATATTATTTTATATTCTGGTAAAATCAACAATTAGAAATAAAAGCTTAGTTTTTTTATGTGCGTAAAATAAATGGATGGAGAGCAGCGACCCGAAGTAATTACCACCCCTACTGGTGAAGAATTGGCGCCAGTTGGTTCAAAACCACAGCAACCACAACCAGAAAAACCAAAAAAGAAGAAGCCTCATAATGGTTGGACATCAGAGCAAGAAGATTTAATGGCTAATTGGTCTGATATTGCGTCCTGTTATCGTCTTTTACATGATAGAACTGAGAAACGTTTTAATAAATTTAATATGGCAATGACTATTCCTGTTATTATGTTATCAACAATGACAGGTACGGCAAACTTTGGTATGGGTTCACTTTTCGGCGATGACCAGAAGAGTCAGCGATTCGCGAACTTAGCAATTGGTGGTGTATCTCTTATTGCTGGTCTCATGACCACATTGGGTAACTTCTTACGGTTTGCTCAGAATATGGAGTCACATCGTGTTGCATCCGTTGCTTGGGGTAAATTCCAGCGACAGATTGCAGTTGAATTAGCATTACACCCCGATGAACGCCATGATTCAATGGACTTCATCAAAATCTGCAGAAATGAATTAGACCGTCTTATTGAACAAAGTCCACCTGTACCTGAAGCTATTATTTCTAATTTCGAAAAACAATTCAGTTCAATAACTATTAAGAAGCCAGATATCTGTAATCATTTGGAGCGCACAGCAATTTACAAAATGAAACCGAAAGACTCGTTCAGTTTAACTCCTATTGATGAAGATATACCTCCTCTCGTTGCCCCTGTTGGCTCCGCTACTAGTCGTATTCAATCCTTCATTATTAAATCTCGTAATGGTTCACAAGATAGTGGGTCTCCGCGAAATATAATTGATTTCACTGGGATTTCGGGAAATGAAGGTGTTTAATAACTAATATTTAATTTTAAAAGCACATTTTCTTAAATTATCAGATAATTAAAGAAATTGCGCTTCCTGTTGGGATTGAACCAACGACTTCATGGTCTCAATGTAATATTTTTTATTACCTAACAGCCATGCGTTCTACCACTGAGCTAAGGAAGCAGGG
>JACCDY010855215.1_pt1 | contig 13663 bp, 10 predicted proteins | sample 7446391 | NCBI WGS metagenome assembly JACCDY01 (sample SAMN15323451, study PRJNA562643) | freshwater metagenome | isolation source: river surface water | place: USA:Blue River Watershed | collected 2017-08-18 | reverse complement strand
CACACTTTGCAGGGTCTGGTTCATGGATTCGTCGATCACCCGGATGCGAATCGAGGGGTATTTGGCCGAAAAGCTGCTGATCACCTGCGGCAGAAAGTAGATGGCCGCCGAAGGCACGCAGGCCACGGTGACGCGACCGCTGCGCGTGGTGGCAATGTCCGAGATGCCGAGGATGGCCGACTCCAGATCGTCGATGGCGGCCCGCGCCCGCTCGAGAAACACGCGGCCCAGGCTGGTGAGCTCCACCTCGCGGGTGGTCCGGTTGAACAGCCGGGCACCGATGATGGATTCGAGTTTTTCAATGCGCCGACTCAGTGCGGGGGGCGAAAGGTGGATGTGCTCGGCCGCGGCGCGAAAGCTGCCGCGCTCGGCCACCGCGATGAAGGCTTGCAATTGCTGCAAATCGAAATTGATGCGTTTCATGCACCAATGATATTAAAAGTTGCAATTCAACAATAGTCGCATTTGCTGCACCATTCGCTTCCTTTGTTGCACGGGCCGACCCCGGCCCCCGGAAAAAGGAAACGCAGAACATGAACAAACTTCTCAAGCATTGCGGCGCGCTGCTGCTGGCGCTGGCCAGCGCATGGGGCCATGCCCAGACCGACAAGCCGATCACCATCGTGGTGCCCACCGCGGCGGGCGGGGGCAACGACGCCATGGCCCGCACCGTCGGGCAAAAGCTGGGCGTGCTGCTCGGCCGCTCGGTGATCGTGGAGAACCGGGCGGGGGCCAACGGCGCCCTGGCCGCTGAGTACGTGGCCAAGGCCGCCCCCGATGGCAACACGCTGATGTTTGGCTACATCGCCACGCACGCGATGAACCCGGCCCTGCAGAAGCTGCGCTACGACCCCGTCAAGGATTTCGAGCCGGTCGGGCTGGTGGGTTATTCGCCCACGCTGATGGTGGTGAACCCGTCCCTCAGGGTGCGCGATGTCAAAGACCTGGTGCGCATGCTCAAGGAGAAGCCGGACGCCTACAGCGTGGCTTCGGCGGGCAATGGCACGGCACCGCATTTCGCCGCCGAGCTGTTCAAGATGGCCACCCAGACCGCGATGCTGCACGTGCCCTACAAAGGCTCGGCACCGGCGATCAATGACACGATTGGCGGCCAGACCCAGGTGATGTTCCCCAGCCTGTTCACCGGCGCGCCCTTCGTCAAGGCCGGCCGCCTGCAGGGCCTGGCCATTGCCGGAGCCAAGCGTTCCGCCGTTTTGCCCGATGTGCCCACCTTGAAGGAGCAGGGCATCGAAGGCGTGGAGGTCGACCAGTGGTACGGCATCTTCGCCCCGGCCCGCACGCCCAAAGAGCAGATCACGCGCCTGAACCAGGCGCTCAACAAGGTGCTCAATGACAAAGAGGTGATCCAGCGCATCGAAGGCCATGGCGCGGATGTGGAGACCAGCACCCCCGAGCAGCTGGGCGAGATGGTGCGCAAGGATCTGGCCAAGTGGCGCCAGGTGGTCGTCAAAGCCAAGCTGCAGGCCGACTGATGTCGAAGATGGCGCGAACCATTCCCTGCGTGCTGATGCGCGCCGGGACTTCCCGCGGGCCGTTCTTTCTCAAGGACTGGCTGCCCCAGGACCCGGTGGCCCGCGACCAGGCCCTCATTGGCGCGATCGGGGCCTCCGACCCCTTGCAGCTCGACGGCCTGGGCGGCAACAGCACGCTCAACAGCAAGGTGGCGATCGTCTCGCGATCGGCCTTGCCCGATTGCGATCTGGACTACCTGTTTGCCCAGGTGGGTGTGGGCCACCAGTCGGTCGACACCCGACCCAACTGCGGCAACATGCTCTCGGGGGTGGCCCCGTTTGCGATCGAGCAGGGCTTGGTCGAGGCGCAGGACGGCAGCACCACCGTGCGCATCCACAACGTCAACACCGGCGCCAAGATCGAGGCCACCGTGCAGACGCCGGGTGGCCGGGTCTGCTACGAAGGCGAGGCGCGCATCGATGGCGTGGCCGGCACGGCGGCGCCGATCCTGCTGAATTTTCTGGACGCCTGGGGCGCCGTCACAGGGCATCTGTTTCCCACCGGCCAGCGCACCGAAAGCATCGGGGGCGTGCCGGTCACCTGCATCGACGCGGCCATGCCGCTGATGATGGTGCGCGCCACCGACCTGGGCCTGACCGGGCGCGAGCGGCCGGCCGAGCTCGACGCCAACGCCGCCTTGCTCGAGAAGATCGAGGCGATGCGCCTGGAGGCCGGCCAGCGCATGGGGCTGGGCGATGTCTCGGACAGTGTGGTGCCCAAGCCGGTCATCGTCAGCCCCGGGGACAGCGCCGACAGCATCGTCTCGCGCTACTTCACGCCCCACCGTTGCCATGCCTCGCATGCGGTGACCGGGGCCATTGGCGTGAGCACGGCCTTTGCCTTGCCGGGCACGGTCGCCTCGGGCGCGCCGCGCAGCAGCGGGCGGCATTTGCTTTCGGTGGTGCATCCGCAGGGCCAGATCGACATCGATGTGACCCTGGTCGGCGAGGGCGACGAGGCGGTGGTGCAAAAGGCCGCGCTGGTGCGCACGGCCCGCAAGATCATGCAGGGTGAACTGCATTTGCCCGATTACGTGTTTCCGCCCGAACAGGCGGACCTGGCCAGCGACGCGTTCCCCAGCGAACCGATCACCATCATCGTGCCGACCAGCGCTGGCGGCGGCAACGACACCATGGCCCGCGTGCTCTCGCGCAAGCTGGGGCCCCAGCTCGGGCAAACCATCGCGGTGGACAACCGGGCCGGTGCCAACGGCAGCGTGGCGGCCGAATACGTCAAGGCCGCGCGCCCGGATGGCCACACCCTGATGTTCGGCTACATCGCCACGCACGGCATCAACCCGGTCATGCAGGAGGTCCGTTACGACCCGCTGGCGGACTTTGCCCCCGTGGGCCTGATTGGCCATTCGCCCAGTGTGCTGGTGGTGCGCGCCGGGCAGGGCCTGCACAGCGCCAGCGACCTGCTCGAGCAGCTGCGCGATCGGCCGCAGGCCATGAACTACGCCTCGGCCGGCGAGGGCACCGTGCCCCACCTGGCGGCCGAGATCCTGCTGGCCCGCCATGGCCTGGTGGCCGAAGGGGTGACGCACGCCGGCGCGGCGCCCGCCCTCAATGCCCTGGTGCGGGGGCAGGCGCAGTGGATGGTGCCCAGCCTGTTCAGCGCCCTGCCTTACCTCAAGACCGGCAAGCTGGTGGCGCTGGCCGTGGCCGGCCAACAGAGGCTGCCGTCCTGGCCGCAGCTGCCGACCTTCGGTGAGCTGGGCCTGGAGGCGCTCGATTTGACCCAGTGGTATGGCTTGTTCGCGCCTGCCGGCACGTCACCATCGATCGTGGACAGCCTGAATGCGGCACTCAACAAGGTGCTGGCCGATGCAGAAACCGCCGAGCGTTTGCTGGCCGATGGGGTGCAGGTGCAAGCCCATTCCCCGCAGCAACTGGGTCGCCATGTGCAGTCGGAGTTGGCGCACTGGCGGCAGGTGCTCGATGGCCTGCGCGTTGCAGAGGCGGTGGACCTGGCCGCGTGATGGGCGTTTGTCGCCTTGGGACCGCCTGAGGCGCTGGGGCCGCCGCTCGACAGGGGCAGGCTTTCGGGCAACAATGGCGGCCTTTTAGGCGGCCTTATGGGCGGCACGCGCGCATGAAGATCGATTTCGACGGCCTGCAGGCATTCGTCACGGTGGCGGAACTGGGGGCCTTCAACAAAGCCGCTGACAAGCTGCACCTGACCCAGGCGGCCCTGAGCCGCCGCATCCAGAAGCTCGAGCACTACCTGGGCCTCAAGCTGATCGACCGCACCACGCGCCAGATGGCCCTCACGCCGGTCGGGCGCGATCTGCTGCCCAAGGCGCGCGCGCTGGTGCAGGACATGGCCAGCACCTTTGGCCAGCTCAAGGATGCTTCGAAAGCCAGCAAGGGCCACTTTACCCTGGCCTGCGTGCCCACGTTGGCGACCTCCGTGCTGCCGGTGCTGATCCGGCAGTACCGCGACCAGTTTCCGGGCAACCGCATCCGCCTGGTCGACGCCAGTGCCAGTGAAATCCGCGAGGCCGTGCTCGGCCACCAGGCCGAGCTGGGCATGACCGTGCAGGGGGTTAGGCACAGCGATCTGGAAGAGACGGTGCTGTTTGAAGACCCCCTGATGTTCTATTGCCGCAGCACCCACCCGCTGAGCCAAAGGCCTTCGCTGACCTGGTCGGACATGGATCTGGACGATCTGATCGTGGTCAGCAGTTTCACCGGCACCCGCATCGTCATGAATTACCAGCTGGCCAAGAAAGGCATCGAGCTGCAGGGGCAGTACGAGGTCCAGCACCATGCCACTGCACTCAACCTGGTGGCCGCCGGCGTGGGCTGCGCCATCATGCCGGCCACCACCTGCGGCGATGGCGATCGGCCTGGCGTGGTGCGCATTGCGCTCAAGTCTCCGGTGGTGCGCCGAAAAATCGTGCTGGTGCGCCGCAAGGGCGCCACGCTCTCGCCCGCCGCGCAGGCGTTCAGCGACATTGTGTTGCGCATGGCCAAGGCCGGTATCCGCCCTTGAGCCGGCCCTGAACCGCCCGTGGGGTGCCGCAGGCGGGCCTGCCGATTATTTCGATAAACGAGATAGTTGGTGATATTTTTTCATTTGTCGTATCTTGCGGAATCGACCATACTCTGCGCCCGATGGGAGGAACTCGGACGTGAGCACGGATGTTTTGGTGATTGGCGGGGGCAATGCCGCCCTCTGTGCGGCCCTGATGGCGCGCGAGGCCGGAGCGAGCGTGCGGGTGCTGGAGGCGGCGCCCCGCGAGTGGCGCGGCGGCAATTCCAGCCACACCCGCAACCTGCGCTGCATGCACGATGCGCCCCAAGATGTGCTGGTGGACGCCTACCCCGAAGAAGAGTTCTGGCAGGACCTGCTCAAGGTCACCGGCGGTCAGACCGACGAGGCGCTGGCGCGGCTGGTGATCCGCCATTCGGCCACCTGCCGCCCCTGGATGACCCGCCATGGCGTGCGTTTCCAGCCTTCCTTGTCTGGCGCTTTGCACACCGCCCGCACCAATGCCTTTTTCATGGGCGGCGGCAAGGCGCTCATGAATGCCTACTACCGCAGTGCCGAACAGCTGGGTGTGCAGATCGACTACAACGCCGAAGTCGATGAGCTGGAGCTCGACGAGGGCCGTTTTGTGGCGGCCTGGGTGAGCCACAAGCAGCCCGACGGCCAGGTGCGGCGTGAGCGCGTCGAGGCGCGCAGCTGCGTGCTGGCCGCCGGCGGCTTCGAGTCCAACCGCGAGTGGCTGCGCCAGGCCTGGGGCCAGAACGAACGGGGCGAATACCCGGCCGACCAGTTCCTGATCCGCGGCACGCGCTTCAACCAGGGCACGCTGCTGCGCTTCATGATGGCGCAAGGGGCCGACATGATCGGCGACCCGACCCAGGCGCACATGGTGGCCATCGACGCGCGCGCGCCCCTGTACGACGGCGGCATTTGCACCCGCATCGATTGCGTCTCCCTGGGGGTGGTGGTCAACCGCGAGGCCCGCCGCTTTTACGACGAGGGCGAGGATTTCTGGCCCAAGCGCTATGCCATCTGGGGGCGTCTGGTGGCCCAGCAGCCCGGGCAGGTGGCGTATTCCATCATCGATGCCAAGGCCATCGGACGCTTCATGCCGCCGGTGTTCGAGGGCACGCAGGCCCAGACCCTGCCCGAGCTGGCGCGCCAACTCGGCCTGGACGAGGCGGTGTTCATGCAGACCCTCGACAGCTACAACGCGGCCTGCCGCCAAGGCACCTTTGACCACACCGTGCTGGACGATTGCCACACCGAGGGCGTCACACCGGCCAAGACCCACTGGGCGCGCCCCATCGACACGGCGCCGTTTTATGCCTATGCCGTGCGCCCGGGGGTGACCTTCACCTACCTGGGGCTCAAGACCGATGCCACGGCCGCCGTGCATTTTGGCGGGCGACCCAGCCCCAACCTGTTCGTGGCCGGCGAAATGATGGCGGGCAATGTGCTCGGCAAGGGCTACACCGCCGGGGTCGGCATGACCATTGGCACGGCCTTTGGCCGCATCGCGGGCACGTCGGCGGCACGCGCCGTGGGTGCCCCGGGCGCCGCGGGAGATCCAGCATGAACACTCTGACCACACTGACCGATCAAGCGCGCGCCCTGGCGCGTGGCGAAATGGGCGCGGCCGAAGCCGAAGTCGCCCGGCAACTGACCATCTGCAACGGCTGCCGCTATTGCGAAGGCTTCTGTGCGGTGTTTCCGGCCATGACCCGGCGCCTGTCCTTTGGCCCGGCCGAGGTCCATTACATGGCCAACCTGTGCCACAACTGCGGGGCCTGTCTGCACGCTTGCCAGTACGCACCGCCGCACGAATTCGCCATCAACATCCCGCGCGCCATGGCGCAGGTGCGTGGCAAGACCTACGCCGATTACGCCTGGCCGGCCCCCTTGGGCCAGCTCTACCGGCGCAATGGCCTGACCCTGTCGCTGGCCCTGGCGGCGGCGCTGGCCCTGTTCATTGGTCTGGCCGCCCGGGCGCCCGATGGGGCCGCCAATTTTTATGCTGTCTTCCCCCACAACTTTCTGGTGAGCCTGTTCGCGCCGGTCTTTCTGTTTGCGGTGCTGGCCCTGGCCCTGGGGGTGCGGCGCTTCTGGCAGGACATCGGGCCGGTCACCACCGGCGCCCCGGTCACCACACCGGCGGCCGCAGAAGCCACCCACGATGTGCTGCGCCTCAAATACCTGGACGGTGGCCATGGCGAAGGCTGCAACAACGAGGACGACGCCTTCACCCACAGCCGCCGCCGGGCGCATCACCTGACGTTCTACGGCTTCATGCTGTGCTTTGCCGCCACCAGCGTGGCCACGGTGTACCACTATGTGTTCGGTTGGCAGGCGCCTTATGACCTGCCCAGCCTGCCCAAGCTGCTGGGGGCCGTGGGCGGGGTGATGTTGTGTGCGGGTACGCTGGGCTTGTTCCGGCTCAAGCTGCGCCGGCATCCGCTGCACGGCGATCCGGCGCAGCAGCCCATGGACTATGGCTTCATTGCCCTGCTCTTCCTCACCAGCGCCACCGGCCTGCTGCTGTGGGGCTTGCGCGGCCACGCCTGGATGCCCTGGGCCCTGTCGGTGCACCTGGGCTGCGTGATGGCGCTGTTTGCCACCTTGCCCTACAACAAATTCGCCCACGGCATCTTCCGCAGCGCGGCCCTGCTGCGCTTTGCGGTGGAAAAACGCCAGCCCAACCGGCTGGGTCTGGGCGGGGACTGAGCGCGCTCAGGCCGGCGCGATGGCGGCGTCGATGACGCCGCCGCCCAGGCAGACCTCGCCGTCGTAGAGCACGGCGCTCTGGCCCGGGGTGACGGCCCACTGGGCTTGCGCAAAGTCCAGCCCGAAAGCCGGCTGGGTGTGTCCGTCGGCGCCCGCCTGGAGCGTGCAGGGCGCGTCCGTCTGCCGGTAGCGCGTCTTGGCGGCGTAGCGGCCCGGCGCGGGCGGCACGCCGGCGCACCAGCTCGCATCACCCGCCTGCAGACCCGGGGACAGCAGCCAGGGGTGGTCGTGGCCCTGCACCACCCAGAGGGTGTTCTTTTCAATGTCCTTGCGCGCCACGAACCAGGGCTGGTGTTCCCCTTGTCCTTTTTGCGCCCCCTTGGCCTTGATGCCGCCAATGCCCAGGCCCTGCCGCTGGCCGAGGGTGTAGAAGCTCAGGCCCACATGCTTGCCGATGGTGCGCCCGCTCGGGTCCTTGATGGGGCCGGGCTCCTTGCGGATGTAGCGGTTGAGGAACTCGCGAAACGGCCGCTCGCCGATGAAGCAGATGCCGGTCGAATCCTTCTTCTTGGCGTTGGGCAGGCCGATCTCTGCGGCCAGGCGGCGCACTTCGGTCTTGTGCAGCTCGCCCACCGGAAACAGGGTTTTGGCCAGCTGGGCCTGGTTCAGGCGGTGCAGGAAATAGCTCTGGTCCTTGGAGGGGTCCAGGCCCTTGAGCAGTTCGTGGCGGCCGGCGGCGGGGTTCAGGCGCACGCGGGCATAGTGACCCGTTGCGATCTTTTCTGCGCCCAGGCGCATGGCGTGGTCCAGGAAGGACTTGAACTTGATCTCGGCATTGCACAGGATGTCGGGGTTGGGCGTGCGCCCGGCCTGGTATTCACGCAGGAATTCGGCAAACACCCGGTCCTTGTACTCGGCGGCAAAGTTCACGTGCTCGATCTCGATGCCGACCACGTCGGCCACCGCGGCGGCATCCACAAAGTCGATGTTGGACGAACAGTATTCGCTGTCGTCATCGTCTTCCCAGTTCTTCATGAAAATGCCGACCACCTCGTGGCCTTGCTGCTTGAGCAGCCAGGCACTGACGGCGGAATCGACGCCGCCGGACAGACCGACGACCACACGGCTTTTGGAAGACATGCCCCGATTATCCCCGGGCCACCGGGCCCGCACCCGGTGCGGCGGTCTTTGGGGATAATCCTTGGCTATGGCAGAAAACAGCATCTGGCGCCGCCGACTGAACCTGCTCCTGACCGACATCGGGCGGGGCATGTTTCTGGTGACCCACAGCGGCCTGGCCATGCTCGGCCTGGCCGCCGCTGCGCTGGTGCTGGCCCTGTGGTGGCACCCCACCTGGCTGCATGCCGCCGAACAAAGCGTTTTCAACTGGCTGCGCGAACGCAATGTGCTGGTCTCCTGGCTGCCCGAAAATGTGACCGAGCGGGCCCTGGCCATCGACCCCGCCCTGCTGCCGCCCGATCAGGCCGCCGTGGCCCACTGGCTGGCTGCCAAATACCGGGTGGCCCCGGAGCCGCTGGCGGCGCTGGTGGCCGAGGCCCATGCGGTCGCGCCCACGGTCAAGCTGCATGCCCACCTGATCCTGGCGGTGATGGCGATCGAGTCGAGCTTTCATCCCTATGTGCAAAGCCATGCGGGCGCCCAGGGCCTGATGCAGGTGATGGGCAAGGTCCATGCCGGCCGCTACGCGCCTTACGGCGGAGGCCAGGCGGCCTTTGACCCGCTGGTCAATCTGCGCGTGGGCGCCGAGGTGCTGGCCGATGCCATCAAGCTCAAGGGCGGCTCGCTCGAGGATGGCTTGCGCTTTTACCTGGGCGGCGATGCGGTGACCGAAGACGGCGGCTATGTGGCCAAGGTGCAGGCCGAGCGCGCGCGGCTCGACCAGGTGGCTGCCGGCGTGAAGGTGCCCCAGTAGCAGCGGTCTCTGACCGCGATCACTGTCGCGCGAAGAAAACGCCGCTCATCACCAGACCGGTGGCGATCACCAGCAGCCGCACCCAGCGCGTGGGCAGCCTGCGCGCCAGGCGGGCGCCGGCCCAGCCGCCCGCGGTGGCCCAGAGCATCATCCACACGGCCTGCGGCCAGACGATGGCGCCTGCGGCGGCAAAGGCCACCACCGACAGCAGCGACAGCACAAAGGAATTGAGGTTCTTGAGGGCGTTGACCGTGTTCAGGCGCGATTCGCCGGTGAGGGTGTAGAGCGCCATCAGCAAAATGCCCAGGCCGCCATTGAAATAACCGCCGTAAATCGACACGGCCAGCAAACCCGGCTGACGCCAGCGCGCATGGCCCCCGCCGCCGCCCCAGCCCGCGATGCGGGGCCCGAGGGCAAACAGCACGGTGGCCAGCAGGAGCAGCCAGGGCACCAGGCCCGCAAACACCCGGGCCGGGGTGATCAGCAACAGGCCGGCCCCCAGCAGGCCGCCCAGGGCGGCCAGACCCACCTCGCGCCGCAGCAGGGCGGCCGGCAGGCTGCGCAGCTCGGGCCGGAAGCCCAGCGTGCTGCCCAGGTAGCCGGGGCTGACCGCCATGGCGCTGGTGGCGTTGGCCGCCACCGGCGGCACACCCGCGAACACCAGGGCCGGAAAGGTCAGGAAGCTGCCGCCGCCGGCGATCGCATTGAGCACGCCCGCGGCGAAGGCGGCCGCGCCCGTGAGTGCCGGCAACTCGGGCCACAGGTCGGCGCTCATGCGCGCACCGGGCCGAGGCCGCAGACCGCCGCATCGGTGTAGATCAGGTCCAGCGGGTGCCGCTGGCCGGCCAGGTGGTCTTCGATGCAGCGCAGCACCAGCGGACTGCGGTGCCGCTCGCGGCTGGCGCGCACTTCCTCGGGCGTCATCCAGAGGGTGCGCACGATGCCCTGGTCCAGCCGGCGCCACGCTTGTGCCGGGCCGAGCTCGCCGCCAAAGGCCAGGCGCAGGTAGGTCACGTCTTCGCCGGTGTGCTCGCGCTGAAAGCGCGAGAGGTAGACCCCCACCAGGTGGGTGGGCGTGAACAGGTGGGTGGTTTCTTCCAGCGCTTCGCGCGCGCAGGCCTGGGCCGGCGATTCGGCCGGATCGAGGTGGCCGGCGGGGTTGTTCAGGCGCAGGCCCTCGGGCGTGTGTTCTTCGATCAGCAGGTAGCGGCCATCGCGTTCGATGATGGCGGCCACAGTGACATTGGGTTTCCAGCGGGTGTCCATGGGGCGATTATCGGCAAGGCGGCCGGGCGGGCCCCGGCCCCCGGTCTGTCAGTCTGCCGTCAAGATCGGTTAAGCTGGAGCAATTCTTTTTTTGAGCAGAGAGCAAGGAGACATCCATGCAGACAGGTGAATCCGTCCGCGTGCCGCAACGCATTGGCGTGCCACGAGAGACCCTCCCGGGTGAAAAACGGGTGGCCACCGTGCCCGATGTGGTGGCCAAGCTGATCAAGCTGGGCTTTGCCGTGGTGGTCGAGCGCGGCGCCGGTGAACTGGCCGACCTGTCCGACGAGGCCTATGTGCAGGCTGGCGCCAGCATCGCCCCCGACGCCGCGGCACTCTGGAGCGCCAGCGACATCGTCTTCAAGGTGCGTCCGCCGACGGCAGACGAGGTGTCGCTCATGCACGCCGGTCAGACCCTGATCGGCTTTGTCTGGCCGGCGCAGAACCCCGATCTGATGCAGCAGCTGGCGGCCCGCCAGGTGACCGTGCTGGCCATCGACTGCCTGCCGCGCACGCTCAGCCGTGCGCAGAAGATGGACGCGCTGACCTCGATGGCCGGTGTCAGCGGTTACCGCGCCGTGGTCGAGGCGGCCAATGCGTTTGGCCGCTTTTTCAATGGCCAGATCACAGCGGCGGGCAAGGTGCCGCCGGCCAAGGTGTTCATCGCGGGCGCCGGTGTGGCCGGCCTGGCCGCGATTGGCGCGGCCGCGAGCCTGGGCGCCATCGTGCGCGCCAACGACACCCGCGCCGAGGTGGCCGACCAGGTGGTTTCGCTGGGCGGCGAATTCGTCAAGGTGGACTACGAAGAGGAAGGCTCGGGCGGCGGCGGTTACGCCAAGGTCATGAGCGAAGGCTTCCAGGCCGCGCAGCGCGAGATGTATGCGCAGCAGGCCAAGGAGTGCGACATCATCATCACCACCGCGCTGATCCCTGGCAAACCCGCCCCGCGCCTGATCACCGCCGAGATGGTCCGGAGCATGAAGCCCGGCAGCGTCATCGTCGACATGGCGGCCGAGCAGGGCGGCAATTGCGAACTGACCGAGCCGGGCCAGGCCGTGGTCAAGCACGGCGTGACCATCGTCGGCTACACCGACCTGGCTTCGCGCATGGCGCGCCAGTCCTCTACGCTGTACGGCACCAACCTGTTCCGCCTGACCGAGGAGCTGTGCAAGACCAAGGACGGCGTGATCAACGTCAACATGCAGGACGACGCCATCCGGGGTCTGACGGTCGTCAAGGACGGCGAAATCACCTGGCCTGCGCCGCCGCTGCCTGCCGCCGCGCCCAAGCCTGCGGCCAAGCCAGTGGCGGCTGCAGCCGAGAAAAAGAGTGGCCACGGCCACGGCAGCAGCGGCCCCATGCCCGCCAAGACACTGGCCATCGTGTTCGGTCTGGGCGCACTGGCCTTCTGGGCCATTGGCGCTTATGCCCCAGCGGCTTTCCTGGGGCACTTCACCGTGTTCGTGCTGGCTTGCTTCATCGGCTACATGGTGGTCTGGAATGTGACGCCTGCGCTGCACACGCCACTGATGAGCGTGACCAATGCCATCTCCAGCATCATCGTCATCGGTGCGCTGGTGCAGATCCTGCCGCCCGAGGCGGGCACCAATGGCCGGCCTGACGCGCTGATCCAGTGGCTGGCCTTTGCCGGCATTGTGCTGACCGCAGTCAACATGTTCGGTGGCTTTGCCGTCACCCGCCGCATGCTCGACATGTTCCGCAAATAAATGACCTCGTGGACAGATCTTCAGCGCTGTCCCCGACTGATCAAGACAAGAAACAAGGAATGACGAACATGTCCCAAAGTCTCATCTCTCCGAGCCTGGCCAACGTCGCTTACCTCGGCGCCGCCATCCTCTTCATCCTCAGCCTGGGGGGGCTGTCCAACCCCGAAACCTCGCGCCGAGGCAACCTTTACGGCATCGTCGGCATGGCGCTGGCGGTGCTGGCAACCATCGTCGGCCCGCGTGTGGCTGCCGCAGGTGTTCCCTGGATCATCGGCGCGCTGCTGATCGGCGGCAGCGTCGGCCTGTACGCGGCCAAAACCGTCAAGATGACGCAGATGCCCGAGCTGGTCGCGCTGATGCACAGCCTGGTGGGCCTGGCGGCCTGTCTGGTGGGTTTTGCCAGTTATGTTGACACCTCTGTCCAGTACACCGGCGCCGAGAAAGCGATCCACGAGGTCGAGATCTATGTGGGCATCCTGATCGGCGCGGTCACCTTCTCGGGCTCGCTGATCGCGTTCGGCAAGCTCAACGGCAAGATCGGCGGCAAGCCGCTGCTGCTGCCGGCGCGCCACTGGCTCAACCTGCTGGGCCTGCTGGTGGTGGTCTGGTTCGGCCGCGAATTCCTGAGCGCCCACGATGTGCAAAGCGGCATGACGCCGCTGATCGTCATGACCGTGATCGCGCTGCTGTTTGGTATCCACATGGTCATGGCCATCGGCGGCGCCGACATGCCGGTGGTGGTGTCCATGCTCAACAGCTACTCGGGCTGGGCCGCTGCGGCCACCGGCTTCATGCTCAGCAACGACCTCTTGATCGTGACCGGCGCGCTGGTGGGCTCGTCGGGCGCCATCCTGTCCTACATCATGTGCAACGCGATGAACCGCAACTTCATCAGCGTGATCGCCGGTGGCTTTGGCAGTGGCGCGGGCAGCCCCGCACCCCAGGCCGACGGCGCCGCCGCCGAGCCGCAGGGCGAGGTGGTGCCCGTGAGTGCGGCCGAGACCGCCGAGCTGCTGCGCGAAGCCAAGAGCGTCATCATCGTGCCGGGCTACGGCATGGCCGTCGCCCAGGCCCAGCACACCGTCAACGAAATCACCCGGACGCTGCGCGACAAGGGCGTCAATGTGCGCTTTGGCATCCACCCGGTGGCTGGCCGCATGCCGGGCCACATGAACGTGCTGCTGGCCGAGGCCAAGGTGCCCTACGACATCGTGCTGGAGATGGACGAGATCAACGACGACTTCGGCGACACCGACGTGGCCATGGTGATCGGCGCCAACGACATCGTGAACCCTGCCGCGCAGGACGATCCGACCAGCCCGATCGCCGGCATGCCGGTGCTCGAAGTCTGGAAGGCTCGCACCAGCATCGTGATGAAGCGCTCCATGGCCAGCGGCTATGCGGGCGTTGACAACCCCCTGTTCTACAAGGACAACAACCGCATGTTGTTTGGCGACGCCAAAAAGATGCTCGACGAGGTGCTGGT
>JACCDY010080475.1_pt1 | contig 13666 bp, 11 predicted proteins | sample 7446391 | NCBI WGS metagenome assembly JACCDY01 (sample SAMN15323451, study PRJNA562643) | freshwater metagenome | isolation source: river surface water | place: USA:Blue River Watershed | collected 2017-08-18 | reverse complement strand
GATAGGCCTATTTTAACCATGATGAGCGCAATCCCGAACTGAAATGATGGTGACATTTCCTTCTGATTACAAAGCACTGATCATCGGTGCAAGCGGCGCCATCGGCCGATCATTCGCCGAACATCTGAAGCGCGATCTTGCATGCAGCGAGGTCGTCGAAGTATCCCGCGCGACGACTCCCCACTTCGATCTGGAAGACCCTGCAAGCATCGAACGGTTGGGCAGCGCCCTTGGGCCCCGCGGCCCTTTCCACCTGATCGTCGATGCCACCGGTGCGCTGACCATCGATGGCGCGGGACCGGAGAAGGCACTCGCACGGCTGGAACATCAGGCACTACAGCGTTCATTCGCGGTCAACGCCATCGGCCCCGCGCTGCTGCTGAAGCAATTGGCGCCATTACTCGCCAGCGGCGACGCGGTCTACGCAAAACTGTCGGCCCGGGTGGGCAGCATCGCAGACAACAAGAAAGGCGGCTGGTATGGATACCGGGCCTCGAAGGCTGCCTTGAACATGCTGCTGCAAACGGCAGCCATCGAACTGCAACGCCGCAATCCGAATGTGCGCGTCGTTGCGCTGCAACCCGGAACCGTGCGCTCCGGACTGTCCCAACCCTTCCAAGCCGGCGTGCCCCAGCTGCTGGAGCCGGCGGAATCGGTCGCCGGCATGATGCAGGCCATCCTCGACTTGCCTGTCAAAGCAGGCGCGCATTTCATCGACTATCGGGGACAAGCGATTCCCTGGTAGCGCGTGCGAGCCAGAGCAATGCCCAGCCCGTGAGCACCACCGGCAGTATCGACCCTGCGTTCAACCAATTCCAGCCCTGCGTCGTCAGCAGCGCCCCGGAAGCAAACGAACTCAGCGACATCACGGTAAAAACACAGAAATTGATCGCAGCCTGCGCCCTGTCTTTCTCTTCGGGCCGATAAGCATCCAGCGACAAGGTCGTGCTGCCGGTGAAAAGAAAATTCCATCCCACGCCCAGCAGGAATGACGCCGACACGAAGTAATGCAAGTCCGTCCCGCTGATCGCAATCACGATGCACACAAGATTGAGCAGCACACCGACTCCCATCACCTGCAACACCCCAAAGCACTTGATCAGCGATCCGGTAAAGAAACCCGGCGCAAACATGCCGATCACATGCCATTCGAGCACCAGCGCGGTGTCGCTGAAGGGCATGCCGCAGACTTGCATGGCCAGCGGCGTTGCCGCCATCAGCAAGTTCATCACACCGTAGCTGACCGAGGCAGCCAGCACCGCCACCATGAATGCCGGTTGGCGCAGAATCTCGGCCAGCGGCCGGCCGTCGCCATGCTGTGAAGCTTTTTCAGGCATAGGCGGAAAATCGATGCGCGATATCACGGCCAGCGATACAAACGCGAGCAAAGTCAGCGCGAGGTAAGCGCCGGCGAAAGGCACCGTCAGCCAGGCCTTGGTCTGGCTGGCGAGATTGGGACCGATCACGGCCCCGATCAAGCCGCCGGCCATGACCAGCGAGACCGCCTTTTCGCGATAGGCGCTGTCGGCCAGTTCAGCTGCGGCGAAACGATACAGATGGCCATTGGCGCTGTAATAGCCCGCCACCACCGTGACGAGCACCAGCAGCCAGAACGACTGCTGCTGCACCGCGACCATGCCGATCGCAGCCGACAGCAAGGCCACCAGCAGCCCCAACTGGAACGACGCCTTGCGACCCCAGCGGCGCTGCGATGCAGCGACCAAACCGGTGCTGAGCGCCCCACCGACCACATAGCCCATCACGGGCAGCGTCGCCATCCAGGGATAAGGCGCGAGACTGAGACCGACCAGCCCGTTGATGGCAATGAAGGTCACGTTATTCGCCAGGAACAGCCCTTGGGCGATCGCGAGCAGCCAGAGATTCTTGTTCATTATTGTCGGGCCCAAAGGAGGGATCGGGGACGAAGACATCCTGCCACGGCATTGTGCGGGCAATCCGGAGCCATGGCACTGACCGGGCTTCAAAAAATCGGGCTCATTTGTTTTTTTGAAAACCCGCCGTTGCCCCTGTCCGCTGCCGTCGGGCGGGCCTTGGGCAAGAATTTGCAGAAACTGGCAAACTCTTTTGCAGGCCTGAGGCAGGCCGGAAAAAATAACCACAAAGCGAGGAAGCACGATGAGACGTCTCTTATTGCCCGCGACCCTGATCTTGTTGTTGTCAGTTCAGGTTCCCGCCATTGCCCGCGATGACCAGTGTGGCGAATACACCAGCGTCGATATCGGCGAAACCACCGTCGAATTGGGCGGCAAAACCACCTACATGAATTTCCGTTCGTCGACCCAGATGAATGCAGGCGAAGGATCGAAGTTCAATAATCTCTCCGGACAGTGCACCGGCGGCGCCGTCGTCTATCCGGACAACACGATCGAAGCCGAAGGATTGTGCGCCGTCGCCGATGTGGATGGCGATGTGCTGACCTATGGGTTCACGCAGGCGCGCGGCAAGATGGAAGGCAAGTACACCCGCAAGGGCGGTACTGGCAAGTTCGCCAATGCCAATGAAAGCGGCTGGTTCCGACCGATCAAGCTGGACGGCGAAGTCACCCGCGGCAATTGGGGCGGCAAGAACGCCTGCAAATAAGCTCGCCGCCGGTCCCGGCCGCGTGATGTTTCGCGGTCCGGATCCGTGAAGCGAAAGCGCTCCCCCCAGTCATCACCTGCCGCCCATGCGAGAACACCTCGTCCGGTTCCTGTTGCTGGCCTGTGTATCAGGCCTGGCGCAGGCCTTTGATCGCTCCGACGGCGTGCAAGTCCAATGCACCGTCGAGCACAACGGCGAACGACGCGTCGTCAATGAGGTATGGCTGGGTCATGGGGATGCGGGCGACCGCCATCCCGAGCTGGGCGGCGCCGCGGCTGTCGTGCGGCCGGACGAACAGGGCTGGCCGGTCATCTATTTTGACCGGGTCACGATCAAGCCGATGCGCGACAATGAGCCGCATATGCTGGACTTCATTTTTTATCACGAGTGCGCGCATGCGACCGACCCGACCCGAGATGAAATCGAAGCCAACTGCGAAGCCTATCTCGCGCTCGACAATCTGGGCATGATGAACGAGACGCTGGAACGCGCCCTCGCCCACTCCCATCGCAAGATGATGCGCCTGCCTTCGCGCTATGGTGGCAGCGGTGCAGCCTTCTGGGACAAGACGATGGCCTGCGTGAATGCGCGGCGTTCGCCGGCAAACCCGGCCCGCGAAGCAGACCTCGCAAACGTGCCTGCTCCTTCTCCCGCCTCTCCTGGTGATCCTGCTGCTTCAGCCGCCCCCGCTGCTTCAGCTTCAGCCGCCCCGGCAGCGCCCTGATACGCCAGCCTTCAGGCGAGTTCGGCCCTCAGCACACCCCGCAAGGCATTGCAGACACAAAGCGCTTCGGCCTGTTGCAACTCTGCCCGCGTGATCACCCTCTGCTGAACCGACCAGCCCGGATCTTCCAGCACGACCGCACGCATCACGCCGGGCAACAGCCCTGACGCCAGCGGTGGCGTAAACCACTGATTGCCGAGCTTCACCAGCACGTTGCTGCGCCCGCCTTCGGTCAATTCGCCGCGTTCATTGAAGAACAGCGCATCGAAGGCGCCCGCCTTCTCCGCTGACTGCCAGGCTTCGTCATACACGCGTCGCAGCGTCGTCTTGTGGCCCAGCAGCAGATCGTCCGAGCGCATCACGACTGGCGACAACAACAGCCGTACCGGCTCCTGCAATGGATTCACGACGGCGCTGCGCAACGCTGGATGACCGTTCGCCTCCAGCGCAAGGCGCATCCGGTACTCATGACCCGGCTGCAGCGCTGCACAGGCCACCGACACTTCCTTGCGTATCGCATCGAGGTCACAGGCAAACCCGAGCTGCACAGCCGACGCCGACAGGCGGGCCAGATGCCGGTCGAGATGGCGGCATCCCTCGCTTGTGGCATGCATGGTCTCGAACAAGCTGAAGCCGGGTGCGACGCCTGTCAGGAAACGTGCCTTCAGCAGGCATTCCTGATACTCGGCCTGCGCATCGCTGTCATAGACGATGCCGGCGCCCACGCCCATTTCGCCATGGCGCAGATCGTTGGCACCGGGCGACTCGAGCAGCAAGGTGCGGATCGGCACCGACAGCGTGAAGTCGCCCAGCCTGCGATGCGCTGTTGCCGGTTCAAACCAGCCTATCGCGCCGGTATACAGTCGGCGTGGCGACGTTTCCAGTTGCTGAAGCAATTGCATGGTTCGCCGCTTTGGCGCCCCCGTAATGGAGCCGCACGGGTACAGGGCTTCGAACACTTGCTGCAGTCCGATATCGTCGCGCGCCGTCGCGGTGACGGTCGATGTCATTTGCAGCACCGCCCCGTACCGCTCGACATCGAACAGGGTCGGCACTTTGACGCTGCCGGTGACGGCGATGCGGCCCAGATCGTTGCGCAGCAAATCAACGATCATCAGGTTTTCAGAACGTTCCTTGACGCTCGCTTTCAGCGCCTCGGCCCGGGCTGCATCCTGCACCGGATCGCCGCTGACGGCAGCCGTGCCTTTCATGGGCCGGCAAGTGAGTTGTCCCTGCTGCTGGCTGACGAAGAGTTCGGGCGACATCGACAGCACCGACGAACCATCGGGCAGCATCACCAGAGCGCCGTAGGGCACCGGCTGCCGCGCCCGCAGCGCCGCATACAGCGCAACCGGATCGCCGTGCACATCGAAATGCAGCGGGAAAGTGAAGTTGACCTGATAAGTGTCGCCGGACTCGATATGACGATGGATGGCATCGACCGCTGCAGCGAAGCGTTGCGGGTCGAGTGCCGGGCGCAAGTCCGTGACCGCATAGGCGGCATGGCCATCCCTGCCTGCGCGGCTTGCCAGCCAATCATCGACTTCGCTGCGACTCAGGCGCTCGCAATGCCGGTACAGCTGTATCGTCGCCAGCGGTCTCGCACTGTCATCGGTGTTCAAACCTTGCAGCTGGTGGCCGAATTCATAGTCGAACAAGCCGACAGCATGCAGGCCGCTGGCCAATGCGTCATCGAGTGCGTTGAAAAACTCTGCGGGATCATCCCCATGCCGGAACGAAACGGCGCGCTGCCAGCCGTAGCAGAGGCGCGACGTACGACGGCCGGGTGCATCGCAACCGGCCGCATCGTCAAGCAGGGAGAAGAGATTGTCGTTAGCACTCACAAGACCCGTGATGGTACGATATCCGCAAGGAAGCGGCAGGCGGCAGTCGCGATCAGCGCAGGGCCTTCACGAAACGCACGCCCATCACATTGTCAGCCGGCGCCAGCGGATCATGGTTGGGCTGGATGCGGTGCATCAGGGTCAGGCCGAAGCTGCCATCTCTGGTGGGCATGCTCCAGTTCCATTCGTAGCGCTGCTCTCGGCCACGCGGGGTCAGCGACACCGGCACATTGCCATAGATCGGCTCGCCGGTCTGCATGTTGACGTCGACGGCCGCACGCAGGGTCACATCACCGCCGCTCACTCGCGACGGCAGAACCGCGGCCAGCGACATGCGGTCGTGCTCGCCGAACACGCCGTTCTTCAGGACGCCGAGCGAGAACGACTGCGTGGACAGTCGGTAGGTCGCATCACCCGAACCGCCGAGGCCATGACTGTTGCCCTGCGAATAGCTGGCCAGTGCCGACCAGCCGGGGGCGAAGTCATACACCGCCGATGCGCCCGTAAAACGCGTTGCGCCGCGCATGGAGCCGGCCTCGTAACCACGGGCCCCCAGAAAGGCACCGTCTTCATTCAACATGCCGACCGTACCCACCAGCTCGAGGCGACCGAAGCGGGCCGACAGGTCGCCGACTGCTGCACCGCCGGCCACGCGATGGGTATACAGGTCGTTCGGACCCGGTGCGATGAATTGCGAAGCGTTGCTAGCGGCAACATAGCCGAAGCGGACGCCGACATCGGTAGACAGCGGCGCATCGTAGGCCATGCCGGTCGGCGTATCGATCATGCTCAGGTAAGGGATCTTCAGTGCATCGTCGCTGGCAAAGGCCGACGACAGATAGCTGCTGTGCGAAGTGCCGAACGGCAGCACGGATGCGCCGCTGAACATCATCACCTGACCGGTCCCGGCAGGCATCGAGAACGCGTACGCACCGGTGCCCATCGCGGCATCGCCCTGATACGCGAAACGCGTGCCGGCGCTGCCTTGGGTGATCTTCACCGGCTGGCTGGCTGCCATCCAGTTGTTGAGGTTGGCGGTCATGTTGACGCCGCCCGGACGCAACAGCGACGCGGCCGAAAACTGGAAGCTGCGGCCCAGCGCGTCAAAGCCATAAACGCGCGCCGTAGTCGTCATGGCTGCCGCACCGGCTGCGGCCGGCGTGGACAGGGTCCTGGTCTTGCCGCCCTTGTTGTTGGTGGTGGTCGTGGTCGAGCTGCTGGTGCCGCAGCTGTTGCTGGCGGTCGGCACGCAGGTATCGCCAATCGGCTGCAGCGCAGCGGCCACGTTCAGCAAGCCCCAGCCATAAGTGGTGTCGACCCCCTTGTCGCCAAGGTCGGTCGCCGACCACAGCAGGGATTTGACGACCTTGTCGCCGGTCAGGTAGGGCCAGGCACTCCAGACCACGGCGGCCGCTCCGGTGACGGCCGGCGCGGCCATCGAGGTGCCGTTCATCAGCGTGTAGCCGTTGTTGTAGTAAGTCGACTCGACATATTTTCCGGGTGCGACCAGATAGTAGTTGCGCGCATCGCCGGCGCGATTGGAGAAGGAAGAGATCACGTTGTTGCTGTCGACCGAGCCGACGGCGATCACCCAGCCGGCAACGGTGCTGTCGGTCGCATAGCGTGCCGGGTAGATCGGATTGCTGCCGCCCGCATTGCCCGCGGCAATGACGGCGATGGTGCCGGCATTGCGGATGGCCTGCAGCGTCGACAGGCCGAAGGCCGACGAACTGCCAAGGCTCATGTTGAAGACGGTCTTCTCTGTCGGAACGCCGGACACCGGCTTCACGTAATTCGACAGTGCCCAGCGCACGCCGGCATCGATCGACGTGGCCGTGCCAGCGCCGGAGCCGTTGAGCACGCGCACCGGCAGGATCTTCGCATCGGGGGCAATGCCAACCATGCCCGCGCCATCGAGCGCGGCACCGGCGATGCCGGCGACGTGGGTGCCATGGCCGTACTGGTCAAGGGTGCCGTTGCCAGTGGGGTCGAAGTAGTCGTAGCCCGACAGCAGGCGGCCGGCGAATTGGGTATGCGGCAGCACGCCCGAATCGATGATGGCGAGGGTCAGGCCCTTGCCCTTGGTCTCGGTCGGCGCGGCGATGCCGGTGGGGTAGCCGATCAGGTTATGCGCGTCATAAGCCTTCACGTTCAGTGACGACCACCGGTACTCCGGTGGCGGCGCAGTCTGTGCGAAGGCGTTGGCGCCATACAGGGAAGCGATCAGCGCCGACAGTGCGGTCAGGCGGAGGGCCGGCGATTTGGCCAGCTGGGCGGACTCTCGTAACATTCTTTTTTCTCCAGGTCGCGCCCGGGATCGGGTAGCGACGACAAGCATCAGGTACACATGCTTTTAAGCAAGTGTTGCCGCAGCTTAAGAGAAAAAAATTCCGCTCGGGAAGGAACTATGGAATGTTGAGAGAGTTCTATCTAGGCGATTTTTGCTTGTGAAATGTTCACGGACCGACTGAGAACCAAGCAGCCATGCGGGTTTTCACGATCACCTCCGATTCGGCGTTGGCATCACTGAAAAATTGGAAGGGTTTTCCTGCGTTTATCGACGCTTACCAATGCACGCCACATGCGGCGCGAGAGGTCATTGATGTGTCTGAACCCGGCATGAGCGACGATGCATTGGTTGATGCATTGGTTGGTGCAACGCCTGATCTGACACGCGGGAAATTTTTCTTCGACGCAAACATTCCATTGTGGAAGATTGCACATTTATCAAAGTTTGAGGACTCTCAAACTGGCTTTCTGGCAATCACAATATGGTGCGATTAACAGTAAGTATTTGTCGTTAATCGATTATCAGAGCGGGCTCATCATTGCCCGACAAGTGAGGCCAGCATGGAATCCGTCGTCAAAGCGGCCGAGCCGCCGCCGTCCATCCTGAAGGGGCTCAAGCTGCCACCCTTGCCGAATGAACTGGTGAAGCTGGCCATCGTCGTTCCCTGCTTCAATGAAGAAGCGGTATTGAGGACGACCATCGCCAAGCTGTCGATCATCCGCGAGCAATTGCTCAACGAAGGATTGATTCATCCGGACAGCCAGATCACCTTCGTCGACGACGGTTCGACGGACCGCAGCTGGCAACTGATCGAGCTTGCCGCGCGCCAGGCTTCCTACCTCCACGGCATCAAGCTATCGGGAAACAAGGGCCAGCAGAATGCCTTGCTGGCCGCGCTCTTCCATGTGAAGGGCGATGCGGTGATTACGATCGATGCGGACCTGCAGGATGATGTCGACGCGATTCGCGAAATGGTGATTCGCCATATCGCCGGCGCCCACATTGTCTATGGCGTGCGCAGCTGCCGCGATACCGACAGCGTGCTCAAGCGCGTGACATCGGAAAGCTTCTATCGCACCGTACGCTGGATGGGTGTCGACATCGTCTTCAATCATGCCGAATTCCGTTTGCTCAGCCGTGCCGCGATCAGTGCGCTGCGCCAGTATCGCGAAGTGAACCTGTTCTTGCGCGGGATTATCCCGATGCTGGGCTTCAGGCAGGAAATCGTCTACTACGAACGCGGTACGCGAGTCGCGGGCGTCACCAAGTATTCGCCGGCCAAGCTGGTTGCTCTGGCGTGGGAAGCACTGTCTTCATTTTCTGCTGCGCCGCTACGCTGCGTCACGCTGGTCGGCCTTGCACTGCTGGCCGGCAGCCTGCTGGCCAGCGGCTGGCTGCTCGCCGCCGTGCTGATCGGCGGCAGGCCGCTGCCCGTCTGGGCGATGACGGTACTGCCTTTCACCTTCATCGCCGGGCTGCAGGTACTGAGCACGGGCATCGTCGGCGAGTACATCGCCAAGATCTATTCCGAGGTCAAGCGACGTCCTCGCTACATCATCGAAAAATCGATCTGAAGCTTGATCTGAAGAACGACCTCATAACGCGATGACGTTCCCGGACCCGACCGAGCTGCCACGCGACCAGCGTTCGGCGCTGGCCGCCTGGCCCGACCCGCCCACGGTGCAGGCGCAAGCGATGCCGGTCAAGCGCGCCGTATCGCGCCTGCGTCGCGGTTCGTCGGCACTGCTGGGCAGCTTCTCGCTGCCATGGCTGATGGCGTCCCTCGTCTTCATCATCGCTTTCTGTGCGCCGGGCTTCACCGATCCCGACTTCTACTGGCACCTGAAAACCGGCGAGCTGATTGCAAAATCCGGCGCCATCCCTGCGACCGATCCGTTTTCTTACACCTATGCCGGCAAGCCTTGGGTTGCACATGAGTGGCTGACCGAGCTGCTGTTCTACTGGACCGAACACGCCGGTGGCTTCACTGCACTGCGCCTGCTGCCGGCCATCGCAGCCGCCGCCAATTTCATTTTGCTGTATCAGATCGCGCGCCGCCTGACAGGCAAGCAACTGACAGCCGTCGTGGTGACTGCAGGTTTCTTCATTCCGCTGCTGATGTCGATCACACTGCGCCCGCAGCTCTTTACTTTCCTGTTCTTCAGCGCCTACCTTCTGGTGCTGGCGGATTTCAAATACTTCCGCTCCACGCGCCTGCTGTGGCTGCTGCCGGCGCTGATGCTGGCCTGGGTCAACCTGCATGGCGCATTCATGCTGGGCATTGCACTGCTGGCAGCGTTCATTGCGACGGAATGCGGCAACCGCTGGCTGTTCCCGGTGCGCCACTCGCGCGGCTCGCAGCGGCTCGGCTTGTTGTTCATGGTGACCGTGGCGACGCTCGCCATCACGCTGATCAACCCGCAAGGGCTGCGGATCTTGCTATACCCGTTCGAGACGGTGACGATGGAAGCATCGAAAGGCTTGATCTCCGAATGGCATTCGCCGAATTTCCAGGAATTGCAGCCACGCGCCGCGCTGGTCTGCCTCGTCGCCTGGATCGTCGTCACGATTTATGCGCGCCGCAAGCCCGACCTGACCGAACTGCTGCTGCCATTGCTGTTCGTCATAGCCGGCCTCGGTTCACAGCGCCACTTGCCGTTGATGGCGGCAGTGCTGCTGGTTTTCTTTTGCGCGATGCTGCGCCATGTACGACCGTCCGAAATCCTTGCGCGCCCCTTCGCATGGCAACGCCGACTCCCTTCACAAGATGGCCGGCAGGTCACGCGAGCCCAGGCGGGGGCCGTGCACTTGCTGGTGTTGGCGGGCATGGTATTGGCCGCGCTGGCAGGCGCGCTGAGGATGGAGCGCGAAGGCGAAACCTCGAAGTTCGTCGCCCATGGCGCCGCAAGCTACCTGCTGGCGCATGACATCAGCGGCAGGATGCTGAACGATTACGACCTGGGCGGCTACCTGATCTACCGGCTGTGGCCGCGCCACAAGGTCTTCATCGACGGCCGTGCCGACTTGTATGGCGATGACTTCCTGAAGGCTTACTTCAAGGTCGACAGGGCGGGCGAAGGCTGGCAGAAGACCATCGATGGCGAGGCGATCGACATTCTTGTCTTCGCTCGCGAAACGCCGTTGCGCCAGCTGCTGCTGGCGAGCGGCGAATTCCGGGAAGCGTATTCGGATGCGCATCATGCAGTCCTGCTGCGCGACCTGCCGCGCTTCAAGGCCTTGCTCGACCATCCGGAACAACGCTAGTCGGCGCGCATGCGCTCGGCCAGATAATCCGTCAGCACACGCACCCGATGCGGCACTTGCCGGTTGCTCGGCAACACGGCGTGTATGCCCAATTCGGGCAGCGCAAAGTCTTCCAGAATCTTCACCACGCGCCCGTCAGCCAGATAAGGCTCGGCAATGAAATCCGGTTGCAGTGCAATGCCCAGTCCGTCGACGGCGGCATGGGTCAACGCCTCGCCGTTGTTGGCGGTAATGCGTGTCGTGATCGGGAACGGGCGCGGGCTGCCGTCGATCAGGTAGATCCAGCTCTGCTGATGCGTGCCGGTGGTGTAGCCCAGGCATTCATGCCGGGCCAGTTCGGAAGGATGAGCCGGCGTGCCGTAACTTGCGAGGTAATCGCGTGATGCGATGGTGCACATGCGTATCGTCCCAAGCCGGCGCGCGACATCGGTCGGGGCCAGTTCGCCGGTAATGCGTATCGCCAGATCGATGCCCTCTTCGATCAGATTCACGCGGCGGTCGGTGTAGTCCATGTCCAGCGTCACCCCGGCATGCGTGCGCGCGAACGCCAGCAGCAGCGGCACCATGCGCTTGAGGCCATACGACAGCGGCAAGCTGATGCGCACCGGGCCGCGCGGCGCCTGCCGGTCCTCCACCACGCCGGTCTCGGCCACTTCGACCAGGTTCAGGATGACGCGACACTTTTCCAGATAGGCCGCACCGGCCGAGGTCAGCGTCAGGCGGCGCGTGCTGCGCTCCATCAGCCGCACCCCCAGATGCTCTTCCAGCGCCGCCACCTGACGGGTGATGACGGAACGCGCCACCCCCTGCTGCTGGGCCACTGCCGCAAAACTACCCAGCTCGGCTACCCGCACAAAGACTTGCATCGCATTGAGCCTGTCCACCCTGCCCCTCCCCATCCGGCTGCCCGCCTCGATTGTTGCGTTGGCAGCAATAAATATTTGCTGATTGTCCCCTATTTCAAAACGATCTACCGGACTATTGTTCAGTCCTCGCATGGAGGAAAGGTCATGAACACCCCGCTTCCCACGCTTTTCGTGCCGCATGGCGCACCGACCTTCGCGCTGCGTCCCGGCACCGCCGGCACCGCGATTGCCTTGGCGGGCGACCGCCTGCCCACGCCGCGGGCAGTGCTGATCGTCAGCCCCCACTGGGAAACGTCGTCGCCGCTGGTCGGCAGTGCCGAGCGCCCGGCTACGGTGCATGACTTCCATGGCTTCCCGCAGGCGTTGTATGACATCCATTACCCCGCCACCGGTTGCCCGGAAGGCGCGCGCGAAGTCGCCGATACGCTGGCGGCAGCCGGCCTGCCGGCGGATCTCGCGCCCGCACAGGGTCTGGACCATGGGGCCTGGGTGCCGCTGCGCCTGATGTACCCGAATGCCGACGTGCCGGTGATCCCGGTCTCGCTGCAAAGCCATCTGGGCGTGGCCGGCGCATACCGGCTCGGGCAAGCGCTGGCTCCGCTGACGCGCAAAGGCTTCCTCGTGATCGGATCGGGGAATGTGACGCACAATCTCGGTGACTATCGCATCGCTCGTCAAAACGGCGGCCAGGGTCTCGACTATGTGCGGCACTTCCCCGAGTGGCTGACGAAGAAGCTGCAAGGTCACGATCTGGAAGCACTGCTGGACTATCGTCGGCAGGCGCCGGATGCCGTGCGCGCACACCCGACTGACGAACACCTGCAGCCGCTGTACGTGGCGCTCGGCGCGGCCGGCCGAGATGCGACTGTCGAGCACCTGCACAGCGGCATCAGCGACTATGTGCTGGCGATGGATGCGTATGCGTTCACGCCGAGACATTGAACATCACTCGAAAGCAGACCCGAACAACCGACCCGGACAACAACCCCGGTCAACAGATTCAGCAAACAGTCACAGGTAAGGATCATGAACGACAAGCCCCATTACGACGCGCAGTACACGACGACGGCCAAGGCGCTGCACTGGCTGATGGCCCTGCTGCTGATCGGGCTGCTGGCCCTGGGTTTCATCATGACCGAGATGCCGCTGTCGCCGCAGAAGCTGCAGGCCTATTCATGGCACAAGTGGGCCGGCGTGACCGCCTTCGTGCTGCTGCTGGTGCGGATCAGCTGGCGCATCACGCATCGTCCGCCACCGCTGCCCTGGCAGATGGGCAAGCTGCAGCAAGTGGGCGCACATCTCGGCCACCTTGCACTGTATGGCTTGATGATCGCGTTGCCGATTTCGGGCTGGCTGATGAGTTCGGCCAAGGGTTTCCAGACGGTGTGGTTCGGTGTGCTGCCGATCCCGGACCTGCTGGCCAAGGACAAGGCGCTCGGCGATCTGCTGAAGGAGGTGCATGAATCACTGTCTTGGCTGCTGATCGTGATGCTGGTCGTGCACGTGGTCGCTGCACTCAAGCACCACTGGATCGACAAGGACGACATCCTCACCCGCATGCTGCCACACCGGCAGCGCGCCACGGAAGCCACGGATTAATGACATGAACGCAAGTACCGGAACGATGACGATGGACGTCAGCTGCCGTACCCGGACCGCGGCGCCTTGGCCATTGGCGAGGGCACGTGAACCAAGTTCGACATCGTGACCAATGACGTCATCGTCAAATTCCGCATTACGGCCAACACAAAGCAAGCCGACACCGAGCACCAGAAACACAACATCCACAACCGCAGTACCCGATAAAGCAGCATCCGAACCAGCGCCCCCCAAGGGGCGCAAGGCAACCACCCCTGAAGGAGCACTCCATGAAAGCCATCAATAAAATCACCGCCGCCCTGATCCTGTCGGCTGCCGTCAGCGCCCCAGCGCTGGCCGCACCGGAGACCTATGCCATCGACAACAGCCACACCTTCCCGCGCTTCTCGTACAAGCACCTCGGCTTCTCGACCCAGCTGTCGCGCTTCAACAAGGTGAGCGGTCAGGTCATCTTCGACAAGGAAGCGAAGAGCGGCAG